>Ga0247813_10000501_pt1 | contig 36179 bp, 22 predicted proteins | sample UWRJL169409C1_FD_180719 | JGI IMG/M metagenome (GOLD analysis project Ga0247813, IMG submission 180719) | Plant litter microbial communities from Arlington Agricultural Research Station in Wisconsin, United States - UWRJ-L169-409C-1 | ecosystem: Environmental > Terrestrial > Plant litter >... | reverse complement strand
ATAGTATGTTATAACCATCCAGCATCATCAAACTTCCACTTCCACTATCCCCCCCTTATTTTCCATCTTCAATTCATGCTCCGTTTGTTCACCCGCTTTTACCGTGATCATGTAAGTAGTGTCCATATATTTATATTGAACTTTTATACTACCCCATTCAGCCGGCATACAAGGATTGAACCGGATAGTATCTCCCGTCCTTTTTAATCCAACAAAAGACTCGAGGATCAACTGGTACATCCATCCCGCCGAACCGGTGTACCATGTCCAGCCGCCACGGCCTTTGTGGCGTGGTTCGGCGTATACATCTGCCGCTATCACGTACGGCTCAGATTTATACACGGCTATTTTTTCCGCATCGATACCCCTGTTCAACGGATTGATCATCTTGAGCAATTCCCAGGTACGTTCCGCATTTCCGGCTTCCGCAAAAGCCATCACCAGCCAGATAGCGGCATGGGTATATTGTCCGCCGTTTTCGCGTACCCCGGGAACGTATCCTTTGATATACCCCGGATTCATGGCGGATCTATCAAATGGCGGATCGAACAGTTGTATCATTCCATCTTCTTTACGCACCAGGTATTTATCAGCGGAAGCAAGCGCCGTCATAGCGCGTTCCTTTTCTCCTGCTTTGGATAATACCGACCAGCTCTGCGCAATCGAATCAATTTTACATTCTTCATTTTCTTTGGAACCAAGTGGTGTGCCGTCATCAAAATAAGCACGCCTGAACCATTCGCCATCCCAGGCGTTCTTGTTGATCGACTGTTTCAAAGTAGCGGCTTGTGTACGGCATTTATCCGCATACGACTGATCATTTTTGCCTTCGGCAACAATTGCAAAGCGTTCGAGAATATCATACAGAAAAAATGCCAGCCACACACTTTCACCTTTGCCGTGCTGCCCAACCTTATCCATCCCATCATTCCAATCGCCGGATCCCATGAATGGCAAACCGTGTTCACCGAAGCGCAGGCCATGTTCGATCGCCCTTACACAATGCTCATACAAACTGGCTGTTTTGTCTGAACGGATCGGAAGATCGTAATAAGATTCTTCGCCGGTATTCAACAGACGGCCTTCGATAAAATTGACCTGTGCTTCCAATATCGCCTGATCGCCGGTGGATTGTATGTACCTGGCGGTAACAAACGGTAACCACAAGTAATCATCGGAGCAGGTAGTCCGTACACCTCTGCCCTTTGGCGGATGCCACCAGTGTTGCACATCGCCTTCGATGAACTGACGGGATGCACATAATAATATCTGGTCACGAACCAACTCCGGTTTGGTATGCATCAGCGAAAGCACATCCTGCAACTGATCGCGGAAACCGAATGCTCCACCTGATTGATAGAAACCGCTTCTTGCCCAGATGCGGCAAGATAAAGCCTGGTAATTCAACCAGCCATTGGCGAGAATATTAGTGGCCGTATCCGGCGTATACACTTGTACGTTAGTAAGCGTTTCTTTCCAGAAATGCTCCACTTTTTCAAACGCTTCCCTTGCGGCGGCGTTGCCTTCATATCGTTCGATGAGAGCGATCGCTTCGTCCATATTCCTTCCTGCACCCAGGCGGAACGTGACCTGTTTTTCCTCTTCTTCCGCCAGGTCAAAAGCCACCTGTAATGCTGCACAGGAATCAAGTGCGGCGCCGGTTTTACCCGATAATCTTACTTTGTTCATCGCATCGGGATTGGCCAATGTCCCATTTCTTCCGATGAATTCTGTACGGTCTGCAGTAAATGACCTCCCGGCATCATCCACATCAAAAAAAGCTACGCGATGCTCAAATTCAGTACTGTAGGCATTTTGCGCCAGCAAAGCTCCGCTGCGTTTATCCATTTCCGTTATGGTATGCATCTGTGCTTTGGAGCGGAGATCGCCCAGGACCCATTCCATATACCCGGTCGCCGATACACGCCTTGGCCTACTGGAATTATTTTTCACTGTCAGCACAATGAATTTTATAGTTGCATCAATCGCCACATATACTTTCATGGAAGAATAGATGCCATCTTCACTGTGCTCAAATATGCTGTACCCAAATCCATGCCTCGTGATGTACGGCGAATTGCCCCTTGCCGGTAAGGCAGATGGGGACCAGAACCTTCCACTCTCTTCATCACGCAGGTAAAATACTTCTCCTTTCAGGTCATTTATCGGATCATTATTCCATGGTGTAAGCCTTATGCCGTGGGCATTTTCAACCCAGGTATAGGATTGTCCGTTTTCGGATACCACCGTTCCAAACTGCGGGTTCCCCAATACATTCACCCATGGAGCCGGTGTAGGTTTGCCCGGCATTGTCTTGATGATGTATTCTTTTCCATCGCCTGAAAATCCTCCATGCCCATTGAAGAACTGTATCCCTTCCGGAAGTTGCAGATCGTTGATAAGCGTGGAATCGACTGAAGTATGGAATTTACTTGGCTTGAATACCGGGATAGTGTTTTTAGGTTTACCTCCCCTGTTCACCTGTTCTTCGAGTGTTCCCAATTTATCCGAGATCACGATATGCGCAACACTTTGGAACAATATCCTGTCTTCGTTGGATATTTGTTCTGTAGACCGGATGAATATACCACCCGGCTGATCTTTAAGATTTGCTGAAGAACCGGGAACGATCAACGCATGTATACGATCATTTAATTCCTGGCGATAACCACCATGATCATCATTCCAGATAATAAGGTCTACGATCAATCCTTTTAAACGCCAGTAGGCATGCGCCTGTACCATTTGTTTCACCAGGTCAAGGCTGGATGCATCTTCGATCTGCAGTAATACAATGGGAAGGTCACCGGATATGGAGTAAGCCCAGAGTGCAGACTGGCCGCGGCGGTTCTTGATGATATTCGCAGGATCGGTTCGTAATGTGCCGTTTCCAAATATGATGGAACCCGCCAGCCGGTTGTATAATTGTGCATCTGCTTCGGTAGCATTGATCTGCCTGAGGATCACCTGGCTATGCGTCCACGCCAGTTCCAGCCCTCGATTGGCGATATGTTTATCCTGGTATTTTTCTATCAATGCATTGCTGCCTTCCCTGGTGTCCGCAGCTCCGGTTATCACATCTACGATCACTGATTTGTACGGCTCTACATAAATGCGGTACTGGATGGCGATGACAGGATCCAATACAGATCCACTTTCTCCCGTCAATCCTTTTGAATTATAGAGCATCCCGGGTTGATGAATATTATTTCCCCTGCCGATGAAACGATCCCTGTCAGTTTCGTAAGTTACCTGCTGGATCTCCGCACCATGCGCTTTCATCAGATGAAAAAGATATGGAGGCGCTTCATCTGCCGATCGTGGCCTCCTGGTACAGATGATGGCATGGCGTTGTTCGTTGATCTCTGTCTGCACAAAAAGATTACTGAATGCAGGATGTGCTTCATCGGAAGCTGCCGATGCCATCACTACCTCAGCATAACTTGTCACTTCAATGAACCTTTTTTTCCGGGAGCGGTTATTGATATGTATGCGGCGCAACTCAACATCGTCTTCCGGAGAAACAATCACTTCGGTATGTGTTTCTATGTTATTATCCTTACGGCGGAACTCAGCCCTGCCCTGTGAGAACACCGCTTCATAATTGGCGCCTTCACTCAATGACGGTTGATATGCCGCAGACCATAGCGAATTATTTTCGAGATCGCGGATATAACAGAATGTTCCCCAGTTATCACAAGTGGCATCTTCACGCCAGCGATTGATCAACAAATTTTTCCAGCGACTGTAGCCGCCGCCTGAGTTGGTGAGCATCACATGATAGCGTCCGTTGGAAAGCAACTGCACTTCCGGAATTGCGGTGTGTGGAGTATTGATCACACGCATGGACTCGTTGCCTCCGGCAAAAACGGTGGTATCGGATTCGTGAACTGTCGGAGAATAAAAAGTTGTGATCCTCGGGATCCTTTCCTGTAACAACAACAATGTAGCTTTCACCTGTACATCTGCTTCAAATCTTTTCTGCATCGGCTGATCAAACAGGAGGAAACCGATAGAAAGGAACGACATGCCCTGGTGATGCGCCATGAATGATTTGATAATAGTATGGGTTGTACGCCGTGGCAATCTTGCTGCTGTGTAATCGACTGCTTCATAAAAACCATAACGTCCTTCGAAGCCTTCTTCCTTCATCACCTGCAAATTATTGTAGGCATCGGAAGGAGCCACCATCAACGCCATCTGGGTAGCATAAGGCGCTATCACCAGATCGGAAGCCAGGCCACGCTTGAATCCCAGGCCGGGTACACCAAATGCACGATATTGATAATTCAGATGTGCATCTACATTACTGTAACCCGATTCAGAAATGCCCCATGGAATATTACGGCTGCGGCAATATTCCATCTGTTTTTTGATCACGGATTTGTTGGTCTGATCGAGTAAAGTATTTTCATATGTCGGCATCACGAGCAAAGGCATGAGGTACTCAAACATCGATCCACTCCAGGACAACAAGATAGGATCGGTACCGATGTTGGTCAACTGGCGGCCCAATGCAAACCAGCTCTGTTGCGGTAATTTGCCCTGCGCTACCGCCACAAAAGTTGTAAGCCTTGCTTCCGAAGCCAGCAGGTCGTAGTAACTATTATCTGCCCTGTGTTCATCGGCATTGTATCCGATGGTGAGAAGATGCTGGGTGCGATCGTATAAGAAATCATATTCAACCTGCGTGAATTCATCGCATTGGCGTGCCAATACTTCTGCCCGCAATTGCACCTGCTTTGCAAGCCTTGCTGACTCGGTGATGGCAGATCTTAATTGGTTGAGCCAATCGTTCTCAGCCGAAGAATTTTCCGGCAGGTAACATTCGACGATTTTATGTAACATGGATTGTTCGATCCTCGCCAGCTGGTTGATGGTGGGCACCGCGGGTAGGTCTGCAACGAGATGGCTGAATTTTTCTTTCGCCGCAGGCAAAGCAAGCCAGGGAAAAAAGACATTCAATTGATGTTGCATATTCTTCAGATGCTCCATTGTTTTTTCACCCCACCAGTCGTCTTCCATATCAGGAGTGAGATCAAGTTCAACCAGGATAGTTTTCAATTGAACTTCCAGCTCCGAGAGATACACATGGAGTTGATGGAGATCGTGAATATGCTGCGGCCATGTTTTCCGGAAAGAATCCAATAATTCTGTAAGTGCCTTTTGTTCGGTTGTTTTTTCAATAAGAATTCCCAACGCGTCTTCCAGTCCTTTGAAATCATTTTCTGAAATGATCTTTTTATCCGGAACGGTCAGCAACCCTTGCCGGAGGGTAATCATATGCCCGATGAAATTTCCGCTGTCGACTGTTGAAATATATTTTGGTGCCAGCGGAACCAATGAGATGGTGTCATACCAGTTGAACAAGTGGCCGCGATATTTTTCCATCGATTGCAATGTGCGGAGAGTATTGGCGGTTCGCTCCAGTAAAGTATCATGGGTGATGTAACCAAAATCCCATGCGGTAAGATTTGACAGTAACGATAAGCCGATGTTGGTTGGCGAAGTACGATGCGCAATGCGTTCTACCGGCTGCTCCTGGTAATTATCCGGCGGAAGCCAGTTGTCTTCCTTGCCTACGAACACTTCGAAGAACGACCAAATTTTCCGGGCGAGTTTTCGTAAGTAAACAGCTTCCGATTCGGTGATCTCTGTTTTCTTTTCTGCTCCCGGCATGCTGATGTACCAGCTCACGAAGGGCGCTGATAACCATCCGATCAAAAATGGAGAAGCTGAGATGATCGATACAGGAAAATAGATGAACAGGAAAATAAACAAGCCTGCGGCAAACAATGGATTGAACCACATGTAAGCATACGTGCCAGCAATGGTTCGCTTTGAAACGCTGCTTCCATAAGGGTTCCATTGAAGCAACCTTCTTCTTGAAATATAAATCCTCCAGAGTGTAAGCAAAATACCCTGGGTAAATACGAAGGCTTCAAATGGCAGGCACATCAGGCCGATCACCTGTTGTTTGAGATTATCTTTTAATGACCTGTTGGCATAAATGAGATGCTGAAGAAAAGTAACATCTTCGGGTTTGCGGAATATTTCCCATAAAAAATTTACGATCGATGGCAGAAATGCGATCCCCATCACGACTAAAGTCCAGGATGCAGGATTATCCAATATTGCCCAACCAGCGATCATCAATGACAGCAAAGCCAGCGGAACGAGGCTTCTGCGCAGGTTGTCGAATATTTTCCATTTCGACAGGGCTGACAATTTATTGAGGTGTAATTTTTTATCTTCTCCCGGGGCGAATGGGGTTGCCCAGGCAGCTATCTGCCAATCGCCCCGGATCCAGCGGCGGCGGCGCTGTATGTCGGTAAGATAAGCTCCCGGATATTCTTCATAGAGCTGAACATCCGTCATGAGTGCGGCCCTGGCGTAAGCTCCTTCGAGGAGATCATGGCTCAGGATCCTGTTTTCCGGAAATTTGTTGTGGAATGTGCGCTCAAAACTTTCGATATCGTAAATACCTTTCCCGATAAAAGAACCTTCTTTAAACAGGTCCTGGTATACATCTGATGTTGCCCTGGTGTATGGATCGGTACCCGGTTCATTGCCATGGATCCGTGCATAAATGGAACTTCCATTGCCCGGCAGGCTATTGGAAACCCTTGGCTGTAGTATGGTGTAGCCGGCGGTTACCCGTTGCCGTTTTTCATCATACAATGGCCTGTTGAGCGGATGCGCCATATTTCCAGCCATCTTCCATGCTGTTTCTCTTGGAAGTTCCGTATCAGAATCGAGCGTGATGATGTATTTTACTTTGCTGTAAATTTCTTCTTCACCAATGATCACAGAAAATAATTCTTTGCCTTTCCCTTTTACCAATGCGTTCAAAGCTGCCAGCTTACCGCGTTTGCGCTCATAGCCCATCCAGACATTTTCTTTCGGGTTCCATTTGCGTGGGCGATGAAAGAGAAAGAAAATATCATTGGCTGTTCGGTCATATTTTTTATTGAGTGCGACGATCTTGTCAGAAACCAGTTGTATCAGGGCCTCATCTTCTTCAAGCACTTCCTGCTTTGCATCTTTAAGATCTGTGAGTAAAGCAAACGAAAGATTTTTATCCCTGTTGGCGAGATAATGCACTTCGATATTTTCTACCAGGGTAGTGATGGCGGCGCCACTCGAAATGATCGTAGGTATTACCACCATAGTGCTGCAGTCGTCGGGGATCCCTTTAGAGAAATCCATCCTGGGAAGCAAACATGGCCTTGCCATCAATGTAATGAACCAATTGACAACGCTGGTGGCCAATTGGCTGGACGCTATCAGGATCATCACGCCAAAACCTATCAGCCAACCATCGCGAAGGCCTTCGTAGCCTGCCTTTTGAAAGAGCCACCAGGTAAGCAAGCCGGAGATAACGATAATAGACCCCACATAACTGGTGAGAGGGATCCTGTTGACAAGTTGCCGGCAACTTTCAAACGCCGACCGTTTCATCGCTGCCTGCTTTTCCAGTTGCGGCACCCCGTTTCCTATGAGAAAATATCCGACATGAGCGCTATGTTTATTATCAGAATGTTGATTCTCTGTTGTGGCAGCAATGGCCATCGTTGCGATCTCCTCTTCGGTAAATTCACTGTTCTTTGAAATACGTTCGATGGTATGGCGATACATATCCCTTGTAAAAAAATCCATTTTTTCATACAAGCCATCTGCATCCTTTCTTAAAATATTTTCTACGATACTATTATTTTCTACAAAAGAACGCCAGTTGGTCGTCGCTAAAAAACGAAGGCTGCTGATGCTGTTGCTGATGGACAATTGATCAGCCGCTTGCTTTTGATTTTCCTGCTGGATCAGGATCGATGTGCTCAATCCTTCTTCAGTTAAACGTTGCTCGATCCAGTTGAGCGCAAGCGCCAGCATATTTCCTTTCTCCTGCAAACGCCGGGTGAATTCAGCGATGAAGGCGCTTTCCATCGGCGGTTCCGATCGGGCCATGTCTGCCAGTACAAGCACAAGATTTTTCGGATCATTTTCCATCGTATCCATCATCTGGTCGGCCCAATAAGCCGCCAACTCTTTATTCTGTATATCCAGTGATATCTGAATGGAAAGCCTGCGTAAATTTTCAAGCAAAGCCAGCCGCAACATGATCGGGGTAGCCCATAATTCGCCGAGTTGCAGGTTACGAACTTTTTGATAACCATTTATGAACCTGTTGAGGCTGCGAAGGTTAACATGGCCGTCACTGTGAGAAATTATTTCCACAGCAATATCATAAATGCGGGGTAAACCGGCAGACGGCCCTTTGGCCAATTGCGGAAGGCCTTTACTGTAGCCTTTCGGTAAATGTTTTTTTCCGATGTAAATCTGTTCTTCAATCAGGTAAAAATTATCAAGCAGCCATTCCGCCGCAGGCACTACCCGGGTATTTTTTTTGACGGTATCAGTCAGCAATTCATGAACTTCCAAAAGAATGGCTTCATTGGAATCAAGACGCTTCAAAAGTTGCTCCGATTGGTCTTTCACTAACAATGTATGCCTGCCTGCAAGCGCTGTGGCGTATTGTTCCAGTTGCTCTTCGGTAAATAATTCGGCCCTCAGGGGCGAACGCTCATCTTTATTCTTACCAGGTAGTGTATCCCCCATCAAGGGGTCTATTATATTTTTCCTTAATGCACCTATCGCCTGTGGAAGCATTTCAAATACACCCGTTTCCTTATCTTTTCTTTGGTTTACATTCATACTCAACTCTTGAATTTGTTCAGCTATACCCACTAAAAAATGACCGTGGTAATTTTTCCTGATAAACACCTCCAAAAATTATGCTGCCTTTTGGTAATGAGCGATATAAGTAGGGAAAAGGCAGGTTGTGAAAGGGGCTGCATTACAGCCGCAATCTGAAAGGACATTAAAAAATCCCGATTTGGATACAACAATACGTGATCCGGTTACATCATTTCCGGCCGCCTGTCCGAATTTTGGGTTCTAAAAAAAAACAAATGAGCCAACTACAAAAAACATCATTGGGTAGCCAGGGACTGATCGTGCCTAAAATCGGGCTGGGTTGCATGGGCATGACCACTATCGCCGGAAATAATATTTACGGGCAGGCAGATGAAACAGCATCTATTGCCACCATTCACCGGTCGCTGGAATTGGGTGGAAATTTTCTTGATACGGCTGACCTCTACGGCCCTTTACTAAATGAGCGGCTGGTAGCTAAAGCCATCAAAGGCAACCGTGATAAATATATCATCGCCACCAAATTCGGGTTTGAAGTGGATGATAACGAACAACTGACCTGGCGTATCAACGGCGAACCATCTTATGTTAAAAAGGCAGCAGAACGTTCACTAAAAAACCTCGGAACCGACTTTATCGATCTTTATTACCTGCACAGGGTTGATCCGCAAACACCTATTGAAGAAACAATGGGAGCTATGGCAGAACTTGTGAAAGAAGGAAAGATAGGATACATCGGCCTTTCGGAAGCATCGTCAGCCACTATTCGTAAAGCACACGCCATACATCCGTTGACGGCAGTGCAATCGGAATATTCTTTATTTGAACGCTCGGTAGAAGAAGCGGGCATTCTCGAAACGCTTTCATCACTGGGCATCGGCTTCATCGCCTATTCACCATTAGGGCGCGGGTTTATTTCCGGAGATATCCAAACCCCGGAAGATTTTGAAGACAATGATTTCAGAAAAGGGATACCAAGATTTCAGGGGGAACAGTTTTACAAAAACATTAGCCTGGTAAATGAAATCAAAAAAATGGCGGAAGAAAGATCAATCACGTCTTCTCAGCTGGCATTGGCGTGGGTTATTGCGAAAGGCCATGTACCGATCCCGGGAACTAAGCGGGTAAACTATATTGAACAGAACATTGCCGCTGCCAGTATAGTTTTGAGCCAGGAAGACATCGATCGCCTCGAATCAATATTACCACTGGGCATTTCTACCGGCGACCGGTATGATGCAAGTGGTATGCAGATGATCGATAATAGTTAAGGATAAATCCCGGCAATAAATTGTACTTTCAATATTGAAAATGAAAAAAATCACACCACCCTATCTTGTTGAATCTATCACCGACCTGCACCGTATTTTGGAATTGCCCAAGCCGGAACACCCGCTTGTAAGCGTTATCAATATGGCAGATATAACGCCACTGATAGACGAAAAGATGCAATCGATCATTTACAATTTTTATTCTATCTGCATAAAGAAAGATTTCAAAGGCAAGATGAAGTATGGCCAGCACTATTATGACTTTGACGAGGGTACTATGACATTCTTTTCTCCGGGCCAGGTGATCAACACTGTACTCACGGATGACATGTCCTGCAAAGGATATTGGCTGATCGTACACAAGGATTTCATCCGTAATTATCAGCTGGGAAAAAACATCGACAAGTACGGATTCTTTTCTTACGACGTGCATGAAGCATTGCATTTATCGGAAAAAGAAGAAACGATGCTTGCTGCCCTGATGAAGAATATTCAGCAGGAATATATTTCTGTTACGGATAAATTCAGCCAGGATGTGATCGTTTCGCAGATAGAATTGTTGCTGAATTATTGCAACCGTTTTTACAACCGGCAATTCATCACCCGCAAAAGTGCGCCGAATGGTTTACTGGCACAACTGGAGATCTTGCTGGCAGAATATTTCAGCAGCGGCCTTGTTCAGGAAAAAGGATTGCCAACAGTACAATACATATCCGGCAGGTTAAATGTGTCGGCAAATTACCTCGGCGATATGCTGAGGGCGCTTACCGGGCAAAGTACACAGCAACATATCCAGGATAAACTGATAGAAAAGGCTAAAGAAATCCTGACGACCACTTCTTTATCTGTTGGTGAAATTGCGTATGAGTTGGGTTTCGGATATCCGCAATCGTTCAGTAAATTATTTAAGAATAAAACACAGTTATCGCCGCTTGAATTCAGGCAGTCATTTAATTAGTTTTTATGCTAAGAGGATAAATGATAAACGGGTAACCATAAAGACGCATAAGTTTTTTAGTTGAGATTATGGAAATTCCGGGTAATGGTATCTATGAACGGATGAGATTATTGTACCTGCCCAGTATATTATTAATAGTCATTTTAGTAAGCAGTTGCGCTGCAAAAGAAGAGGAATTGCCGGACCAGGCGATACTGTTATTTAAAGATACCAACGGTTTATACAATTATGATCTTAAAACTGATTCAGAAAAACTGATGTACAAACTCGATCCTGCCGAGTTTTTTACGAATGATCCTGTTATATTTTCAGGCAATAAAATAGCGTTGCGGATTTTTAAGAGAAAGCTCTATACGAAGGAAGAATTCTACAAAAGACCAAAATCAAGTGCTTCAAGGACGTTCGTTTATCGAACCATTTTACTGGATACAAACACGCTGCATCATCGGCTTACAGAAAAAACAGTCTACGATCTTTTTAGCGACGGAAATTTTTTGCAACGCAAAACCAGGTATGATACTGCCGGAAAGCTCGTTTCAGAAAAAGACAGCCTGTTTGTCGCAAGCAGTTACTCACAAAGCCAAAATGGAATTTATTTCAATACTACATTTTCACGCTTTGCTGGAATTTCAACTATCGGAAATCAAACAGTTTATTCTTTTGAAGGAAATTTGTATAAAGTTGATAACAAAAATAAAGACACATCTTTGTTGCTAAAATATCCGGTTGGCTTCTCCCGAAAATTAAGTTGTAGTTTCTTTTGTCCGGTTATTAGCCCAACAGGAAGATCTGCTGTATTTATCTATGCTCCTGATTTTACAACTCCATTTGATGGAGAGAATGTATTAATGTCCATTGACCTTACCTCAGGCAATACCGCATTTTTAAAAAGTGGAATGTTCCGTAGGTTGGAATTTTCAAATGACGGACGTTTTCTTTTATATAATAAATATATGGAAGACGATATCGCTTCAAATATTTACATATTAGACCTTCAAACCTTGAAAGAAAAAAAGATCGGTGAAGCCGAAAAGGCAAACTGGGTGAAATAATTTGCTTCACACAATTATATCACTACTCCTACTCTTAATGCTTTCAAACCATTCACACCCTGCATCTCTTCCAGTTCGAGATCTTCCAGGTCATTTTTTAATAGCCCTTGTTCCTGTAAATAATTAATGTATCCACGATATTCATCCGCCTCTTGTTTGGTGAAATAAACGATCGCGATCTTATTAGGCTGCGTAAGCCTTTCGGAAGAAGCTTTAATGTGGATCTTATCGATCCGTTTTTTTACAATATGATAGCGGATATTATATGCACCCTCCACATCAAATCTCTTTTCATCCTTCCGGAACCTGATATCTATCGGGTTCGAATGTACGAAGATGAGTTGCGTGGTTTCTACAGGTACCGGCAGGCTATCGATCAATGAATGCGCATATTTTGCGATAGCAGCCATTGAACTCACCTGCAGCAGGCGGAGATTTTTCAGGTAGATATCGCTGAAAGGTTTATCCGGCGCAATGGATTGCCCAATGTAGATATCATACTCAACGCCATCCGTGCGGAACTTTTCAAAATAAGAAGGATAAGCCTGCTGAATTTCCCCTTTCATACTTTCGAGGTAAAAATTTACAGCAGATATCACCGTTGTCATGGATGACTCCAGGGAACGGCGGTTGTAATTCGCAATACCAGATGCTTCATCAATGGCTTCAAAATATCGGGCATTTATCTTTTCATAAGTGGCATTTCCTTTTTGAAAATGTAAAAGGAATGGCACGATGTTATTTTCTAAAAATTCATTTAATCGTATCTCTTCGTAAAACCCATCAGGTTCACTTACTCTGTCGAGCCACTTTTGAGTGAGATAAATTTTTTCATCGATCAAACCAAAACCGGAATGCTCTTTTAATTCTTTCAGTACATCTATCAGCAATTTGAATTGGACCTGAAGATCCTTGCTCAGCGAGGCATTCCGCTCAATGGTAGAATTGCGTATATCCACTGCGCCATACAAAGGATATACGGTCTCAAATTCAATGTCTTCTATTTCAGTGGTGGCATTGGACGAATGTTTGTCCCTCAGATAATGCCAGGCTGCTTCATTAAATTTCCATTGTACCGCCGGTTGTACAGAAGTAAACTTTTCTTTGATCACATGCTGAATGCTGTCTTCAAACTGGTGAACAGCTGTGTTGAGCAATTGTGATAACAAAGGCATGGCAACATCCAGGTTCGCCATGGCAACATCATCGAGCAATCCTTCCTTTTTAGAATATACTTCCAGCACACCTCCCAATGATTTATTAAAAAATACCGGCAACAAAGCATAACTCTTTACACCCGATTTTTTCAATACCCGCAAATATTCCCTGCGGTTTTCATCAGCTTTTGTGATCTCTTTATAAAAGATCACTTTAGGTTCATCCAGGTATTTTTGCGCCAGTCCCAGATAAGTTTCTTCGCCAAGCCCCTCTTCATGCATGATCCCGATGACCATGCTGTTGGAGCACATCGATTTGTCGAACACCAGTTTATTATTGATCTTCAACACCGGCAACACACCGAATTCGATATCGTTGTTACCTACCAACGCTTTCAGCGAACGGGTAATGGAATCGAAGCATTGCTCCTCATCCATATCATAAGTATTCAGGATCGCGTTCTTGATATTCTCAATCGCATATTCTGAAGTGATGTCGGCGATCTGTGTGATCCCAAACCCTTCGAAGCGGAACATATCCAGCGGTAAAATGCGTTGCAGCAAAGGCAACACATCCTGGTGATCGTAGCTGGTACGTGATTTCAATGATTCGATGTTGATATCCGGTAATGGCCTGACTGTTTTTACATCAATAAAACGGATATCCATCTTCATCTTATAAAACTTATTCATCCCGCTTTTAGGATCCGTCATGGAATGAATGATCTCCCTGTTGAAGAAAGATTTGATGTTATAACATTTTTCCAGGATCAGTGAATAACGGAATTTCAACTGGTTGGTCTGTATCTCCTTGATTTCCTTCGACTGCCATACTTCCTTGCGGATACTGCAACTGGTGATGTCGGCGATAAGATTGAAAAATGCATTGGTGCTGTAAAACAAAACCGGCGACAATGGCAGGCTCAGCGACCAATAATGTTTATTCTCGTCTTCCACGATAGGTGAAAGCGTATTGTAGATCAATTGGAATTCATCACCATATTTGTGCGCATCGGAAATGTCGATCTTATCAAGGAGTTCAGGTTTTTGTTCAAATTGTTCGATCACATAATTGATATATCCATTCCTTACCCCTTCGGTAGCATCGCGGCGTTTTTTCAAAAAACTGACGAAAGGCCTGAAGGTGAGCACAGTCTGCGCCACATCTCCCAGCGGTTTATCTTTTGTAAGGTCAAGTAATTTTGTCTGCATAATTAAAAGCGTAAGCCCATTGTAAAGTAGGGGTACCAACCCTCTGTCGAATGTCCCATGACAAAGTTGAAGGCGACCAACGACGCAGGTGCAAAATAGATACCACCTCCAACTCCGTTATGCCATTTAGCAGAATTGTCATGCTTTTCCCACACTCTGCCAGCATCCCAGAAGCCGGTAATGCCAAACTGACCCGGCAAAATGTAATTTGCGATATCCGAAACTTTTATTCTCAACTCCATATTGTTGTAAAAACTATGCTGCCCGGCAAAACGATATTGCCTGAATCCGAGCAGATTTTCCTGTCCGCCGAGAAAAGCCGACTGGTAAAAAGCCGGCGAACCGATCGATACGGTGCCGCCCATCCTGTTTGCCAATATTACTGTAGATCTTGAATTAAGATTTTTATAAAAAGCGAACTCAGGGATCACCTGTGCATAGGATTTTGCAAATTTACCCAGACCGCCGTACCCCTGTATCCGCACGTTGAAATAACTTCCGTATTGCGGCAGCACTTTATTATTTCGTTTATCCTGCGAATACATGAACACCGCACCAAGGTGCATTTTACTTTCCTGCAAGGTAAGGCTATCGTAAGAGCCGATGTTGGTGGTAGTGGTAATAAAACGCCCGTCATTATCTCCTTTTGAGTAACGATAATATTGCCACGACGGGCCTATGCTGACGAAAGAAGTTTTGCTTTGTTTATTGCGCCAGCGGAGGGCAGGATCTACCTGGAAAGTACTGAAACGGGTGCGGTAAAAACGTTTATCGTTGCCGGTTTTATCATTCACGGTATTGTTGCCAACGCCGAAGAAATTGATGGTATTATTGGGCGCCCTGGCCAATGCATTGAGGGCAATGTCTGCTGTATTGAAAACATGTATCCATTCCGAACTATAACGGATCCTGTAGGCCTTTGTTGAAAACGAATGAGCCGCTGTAAGTTGGTGCTGGCTTGCGTATGGATATTTCCTAAACCCTTCCTGGCGGGTAAATTTCACACCTCCGCCAAGTATCAATCCGTCATCATAATTCAAACCGATACTGGTAAGCGGCTGCCAGATATTGTATAGATTCACCGGCGTAAAAACGGTACTAAGACTGTCATTGGAAATCCTGGTTTTGATCTTAGCACTGTCACCACTGAAGTTTCCGTTATTCCTGCGCTGATATAATTTGATCTTATTCTTAGCTGCGATCACGTTGTAAGCCTTTTCATCTGTCTGTCCGATAAGGCGCAATCTGATATTGGACGTTTTATTATTCACCACGATACTATCATTGCCATTACCGGCATATACCCTGATCTCTCTTGTCAATGAATGATCGTAGGTTTTGTTCATCAATTCATCTTCGATCGAACCGTTCTTAGCGATTTTATGGACCTTCACATTCAGGTCGCCATTTTCAACCCCGTTGATCTCGATCAGTTCATTTTTATCACTTGTTTTAATATCAACAATTTTCTGAATAAATTTATAATAGGCCTCCATGGCGTTTGGTATCGCAGTGCGCCTTGCTTTCAGTTTCGCCAAAAATTCATCATGGCGTAATTTGTAAGATGCTTCGGGCAATCTTTTCAAACCGGCTTCCAGTACAGAATCCGTGATTGATGCTGTAAAAATATCTACTTCCTTCATCCATTCATCATGGCTCAATTGCGCTTCTGGAAACGAGTTGGCGAACCTGGTTTCGTTGATCAACCATTTGGGCTGCTCCAGGTTATTTTCAAAATCGGCCAGTTCGGGAATGATATATTCCCTTGCAGCGATCTTAGGCACTACACCTTGTATCAGGTGAAACACCTGATCGCGGTCGCGAGGGATGGCCAGATAACTTTTAGATTTTCCGTTGGAAGTATCTTTCCAGCGCCACTGATCTTCATGCCTGTCCCAATCCGCGATGTACATATCAAGCATGCGTGCCCGAAGAAATTCTTTTGCATCAATACGGTTGTCATTATCCTTTTGGATATTGCGTTGCATCTTGGCAGTATTGTCTGATTCGCCTAATGGTTCACGCTCTTCGAGTAAAACAACTTCATTGGTAAACAACATGCCATAGACACCTAAAGCCTTGTCAGGAGCCACCACACCAATGACAGGTGTAGCATGCGGAACGTTCACTGCATTAGCGATCGGCGGAACTACCAATGCTGAGAACGGATGTTGGGCACTGGTGGCATCATCCAGCCAATCGCGGGCAAATGTTTCCTGCAGGGCCGGGGGAAGGATCTTTGAAGCATTTTTTTCAACGCTGCGGATCACCCATTCTTTACCGTTCTTATCCTTCAGCCGTAATGATTTCGATTGTTTACCTCCGCCTAATTCAGTAGGAGTAAGCCCTCCATTGAATTCAGAAATGCGGATGACCGGCAACGTTACTTCCTGCGCCCAATCCTTGCGGTAATTTTCACCAAATACTTTACGGTGCAATTTGCTGTGCTTGTCATATTCAGGATGAACCTTTACGGTAATACTATCCCCGGCAAATGCCTTGTATAGTTCAACTGAATATTCCGATTGTTTTTTATAAGGTAAAATATAAGTGAATGCCTGCTTGATGGTATCGGGTACATACTCGTAGTAATTGAACTGCATGCTGTTGTCAAGCATCAGATCGGCTGTAACATAACCCTGTGTTGCTTTCGCGAATAATGAATATTTTGTTTTAACAGCATTGGTGTGTTTCGCCCCTGCCCCGCTCACGATCTGTATCTTGTTGGTTTTGCCTTTGATGAATTGTAATCCATGCTCATGGCCGGCAACATGTACAAGGTTTGGAAAACTATCAAATACAGCATCGATGCTGTTGATCATATTCCTGTATCGCGGATGTTTGATATCTTCCTGATTGTAAAATGTAGTGCGAAGCAATGGATACAACGAACCTACAACGGGAAGCGGAATGTACAAATGGCGATTAAGAATGGTGAATGGGAACACATGATCCTTGAAAGAATATTTTCCACCATGTTCGCCATAACTCTGGAAGGGGTGATGCGAAGCAAGCAGGATGATCTTGTTCCGGTTTTTGTAGCGTAGCAAAGCCAGCTTTTCAAGTATCTCGGTTTGAGTCTGGCATTCGCATTCCGGATTTTTTTTATCAAAAGGGAAGAGCCACCATTCGCTGTCAAATGCGATCACGACAAGGTTTTCGTTAACAGGTATCTCAACCGGGTCAGGACAGCCATTTGGTGGAATGAGTTTCAAAAGAGAATCTCCCCTGCTTTCGATATAACGCCATTGGCGCTGTATTTTAGCTAATCCATGTACACCGGTTTTATCCCAATCGTGGTTGCCGGGCAGAAAAAACACCGGCGCCCCTTTCTTCCGCATGGGTTCGTATTGCGAACGCAATATCGCATAATCTTCACGTTTGTCTTCGGCAGTTGCATCGCTCAGCCCGATACCTCTTGGATATACGTTATCGCCGAGGTACATCACCATCGTTTTTCCTTCAATGATATGATTGGACGCATGAGTCAGCGCCTGTTTTTGAGTCGGGTTCATTTCACCGGCATCCCCGATGAATATTATCCTGTAGCGGATACTATCCTGCGCATGGATAGTAAAAGTGAATGAGGAAAGGATCAAAAAAAGCAGTAAAGATTTGGACATTGTAAATTATTTTGCCGACCTGATAAATTTTAGAATATTTCCCTGGGTAAGATCATCCCCTTCATTGGAGATGTACATGTTGCCGTTTTTGTCAAATGCGATCCCTTCGGGTTGGTTGAACCGGTTGCCATTCAGCTCGACACTTTCTATCACCTGCCACTTGCTATCCGTAACAATCAATAGTTTATTGACCGCTGAAATGATGTACCAATAGCCATTTACAGGATTTTTAGCTAAAGCGGATGGACGGAAACCTCGCTTAACCTTACCCGTTAGCGTCTTGATCTGGTTCACATCGATACTGAAATTTCCCGCAGGCATCAACGAATCCCCCATGTGGTAAATGTAACCAGTGACAGCTTGCTTTTTATCATCGCCTGCGCAATTTTTGCAGATGATATATATATTATCAGTGCTGTCATCTCCAAACATTCCTTCGTACTCACCTTCGGGGAGGATCTTTTTCCATTCTTGCGTGCTGTCGATATCTTCTGCAAAGCGGTCAGCAAAAGGAAAACTATATAAGGAGCCATTGCTTTTCAACACGATCACTTTATCATTCACGATGGTCACATCTTCATAATCGCCTTTCTTTCCAAACTTGCTGTGGTCCTGCTTTTTAACACCCCAGGCCAGGCGGAAAAATTTACCTTCTTCATCCTGGATGGCATACACCGTATCAGGATTGTATTTATAAAAGGCGATACCTGATACCTCAAAAAGGCTCTCCGGCATCAAAAATTTTGAAGGGGTTGAAAGATTATAATTTTTTGGAGACTGCTCTTTCTGCCCGGATGCCTTGCAGGCAGCCAATACCAACATCACCGTCAATATATTTATCGATAAATGGAAAATTCTTTTCATAAAATTTTATTCTGTGATCAATGTTTTTAAATACTCCCGGATCGCCTCTTGTGACCTGACAGGAGTTTCTTCATCCCTAACGGGCATATTATTTAGTTCTTTATTAATGTAAACGGCCTGCACATTGTCTTTCCATTGCAAATCCAGCATATGCTGCAATTGTTTACGCACATCTTCATCATAGACCGGGAAGCAAACTTCAATACGTCGGTAAATGTTCCTGTTCATCCAATCGGCAGAGCCCATGTAAATTTCCGGCTGTCCGTTATTTTCAAAGACAAACACCCTGCCATGTTCGAGATAACGGTCTACTATCCTTTTGATCACAATATTTTCACTCTGCCCGGGTATGCCCGGCACCAGCCGGCAAATGCTACGAACGATAAGGTTGACCTTAACTCCTGCGTCTGACGCTTCATATAATTTTTTGATCAATACTTCCTCTTCAAGATTATTCATTTTGATCGTGATCGTTGCGGGCAGGTTTTGCTTCGCAAGATCAATTTCCCGATCTATCAATTCAATGAATTTTGTTTGAAGATTGAATTGAGCCACCAGCAAGTGTTTAAAGTCGATCGAATCTTCTTTGTCTACTTTTTTTCTTTTCGCTAAAAAATTAAACAGTTTCTGCATTTCGGCCAGCATCGGCTGATGAGCTGTCAGCAGGATGTGATCAGTATAAAACTTTGCGGTAGTTTCATTCAAATTCCCGGTAGCCAGCAAACCGATGTAGGGTTCTTTTTTATTTTTACGGATGACCAGGGCAATTTTTGCATGGACCTTCAGTGCATTGTTACTGTAGCTGATCTTGACCCCGGCGGCTTTCATTTCTTTTGCCCAATGAATATTATTGGCTTCATCAAACCTTGCTTTCAGTTCCACCAGTACCGACACCTTTTTGCCATTCTTCACCGCACTGATCAATGCAAACGCGATCCTCGAATCTTTAGCGATACGGTACATCGTGGTATAAATTTCTTCTACTGATGGATCAATGGCCGCTTCGTTGAAAAAGCGAAGGATCGTATCGTAGGACTGGTAAGGCGCATGCACTACCCGGTCTTTTTTCAAAACAGCATCAAACAAACTTTCGCCAGGCAATTTATTATCCTGCAATGCCGGCCAGGCCGGATACGAAAGCGCCGGGTCTTTGACCGGTATCGATGAAAGGTCTTTCAGGTTGTGATGCAATCCACCTTCTACGATCGACGCTTTATGCAGATTGAAAAGATGAATGATCGTTTGCTGCAAACGCAACGGTAATCCCGGGGTATATAAAAATCGCGAAGCAAAACCGAAATCACGTTTTGCCAGTTGTTTTTCAATTTTATCCGCAAGATCTTCAGCATATTCATCCTGTAACTCCAGTTCAGCATCACGGGTGATCTTGATCGGGTATGCACCGTTTACTTCTCCTCCGGGAAACAATTGCTTCAGATGAAGGATGATGATATCCTCCAGGAAAATAATATAGTCACCTTCGGGCTGAGCTATTTTATGAAACCTGGATACTTCACTCACCGGAACATTGACGAGGTACAATTGCTCGGCCTGTTTTTTATTGCGTACTGCTACCGCGATGTACAATTGATTGTTCGCAGGAAAGAAAGTAGTCCCTTCTTCCAGCAAAACGGGGCTCATGAACCCGGCTACAGCGGTAAAAAAATAAGTACTGATCTCCGGTAATAATTTTTCAGGAATGGGATCCTTGTACAATAAGAATATGTTGTGCCGGCCCAGTGCCGGGATTACTGAATTGTTGAGAATCTCGCCAAAATGCTTCTGTTGCGTATTAATAATATCAACTGCTTCATCATAAACAGATGAATCTTCTTTTTGTATTTTATTCAGCGCCAGTAAAGCGGGTATGCGTACCCGGTAGAACTCATCCAGATTGGAAGAAAATATAGAAAGGAAATTGATCCGTTCGAGCAAGGGCACATTCTCCTTGGCGGCTTCTTCCAATACACGCCCATTGAAAGAAAGCCAGCTGATGTCCCTGTTAAAAAAAAGCAGATGCTCCATGTAGCTTATAGATTAGTGGCCTACAACGATCGTACTCAATACGAACGCCAATACCGCCACGATGATTCCAAACATGAACACATTGTAACCGATCCGCAACAAGCGATATTTTTTGCCCAACACGATCCCCTGTGAATACACATCTTTCGTAAGGCTGCCATAAAGAAATTCACGATCCTTCATCATAGCTTTCACGCCTTCTGCATATTCTTCATAGCTCATGCGGTAAAAATTTCCGAAGAAAAGCAGGTTCACTTTTTTTTGAGAGACGTCATCATGTGTGAACCGTCCATCAGGAATGGCGGGCCTTGTAGCCAGAATGGAAAAAACCATCGTGACCAGGCAAACGGCCAGGAGCAGCATTGTTGGGATCACCAGGTGCGGATTGTCTTCGAGCTTGCGGATAAGCACACTCAATAAAACGGATATGATGATGGAAGTGGTGGTGATCATGATATGCGCCTTATTATCGGCCATATCGCTCAACCGTTGATGGTTGCTGGAACTGATGCGAAACATCGTTTCGATTCCCCTGTCCGGACGGTCTTTCTTTTTTTCTTTTGATAGCACTTCAGGGTTGGGGGTCTTTTTTTCTTCTTTCAATATTTCTTTTGGGGATATCAATTCGTCGTCATCCTTGGCTTTAAGTTTTTCAATGTTGAATGCTTTTTTTGCCTCCAGTAATTCCTGTGCATAGTCTGTCTGGTAGTGATGTGCTTCCAGCAATTGAATCGTTTTATGGCGCCATTGAGATTTAGGGATCTTATGTCCTGTCCGCCATTCCGCTTCTTTGCGCATCAACTTATTTCTTTCAGGAAAATCATCGGTACCAAAATGATAGAGATCGGCATCAGCAATTATTTTTTCCAATAATGTCTGTGGCCTTTGCGGCAATACAGTCGCCATGATGCAATTGCGTACCGCCAGTATCACGTCTTCATCCGCTTCATTTTCCCTCAAAAAAGTTTCGGCCATGGCCGCCCCTCTTTCTTCATGGCCGGTTGGGCCTCCGCTGAAATAACCGATATCATGATACCACGCGGCTACCATCACAATAAATGCTTCTTTATCATTCAGCTGGTAATGATTGAGAAATTTCACGGCATGGGCCACTACTTCCTGGGTATGCTGCAGGTTATGATAGGTCAATCCCGGTTCTTCTCTCTCTTTATAAAAACGGATCACTTCATGTTTCAAATGCTCCAAAACCTGTGAATAATTCATAAAAGTAATTTTGTGGCGGGATAGATGCCTTTATCTGACCGCTAATTTACTTGATATAATGGACAATTATAACAATGGATAACGGATAATGTTACATCCAAAACTTATTCCACAATTTGGAACAGCCTTTGCAACGAGCATTATCCGTTATCCCTTGACCAATTATCCATTATAGCTTACTCACGCTTTCACCAATTGAATATTAGCCAAAACCTTGATATCTTCTCCAAGCGCCAGTCCACCAGCTTCTGTGAGCGCATTGTAAGTAAGGCCGAATTCTTTACGGTTTACCTTTCCGCTTACTTCAAAACCATATTTGACATTGCCATAATTATCTTTCTCGGATCCGCCAAACTCAACATTAAATTCTACCGGATTAGTAACACCTTTCATGGTAAGGTTACCGGCCAAAGTATAATCATCGCCACTGGCTTTTGTAAATGAAGTCGATTCAAAGCTGATGGCAGGAAATGTTGCTGCATCAAAAAAATCTGTTCCTTTCAGATGTTCATCACGTTGCTCCTGGTTGGTGTAAATGCTGTTCACATCAATGTTGAAGCTTACTTTACCATTTTCGAATGAATCAGTATCTGACACTACTTCGCCACTGAAGGTTTTGAAAGAGCCTGTAACGGTTGAAATTACCAGGTGTTTCACTTTAAATTGTAATTCTGAATGTGCGGGGTCTATTACCCATTTTGTTGTTGACATTGTATTAGTTTTTAATGTTTATTTTTAGATCTTTTAGTATAATCGATGGTTCCATATTTTCCCAAATGAAAATCGCGGTAGGCTTCACCAATTTCCTGGCGGGTATTCATCACGAACGGGCCTTCTGCTATTATCGGCTCCGTATAATATTCTCCTCCGAAAATAATCACATCGGCCACTGTGATCCCGGGATTTGACAGTGTGATCTCATCGCCATCAGCGCCAAAGGAAATGAACTCGCTTTTGGCGAAAGGATCATTGTTGATCTTTACAGCTTCATTTGGGACGAAGGCTGCGTATTCCATGCCTGGCTTGGCTTTTAATACAAAAGTTGATTTAGCATTCAATTTGATATGGTAAAGAAACTGCGGAGAATAGGTCTTTACCGGAGAATTATTATCACCAAAGCTTCCGATCACTACTCTTAACGTTCCTGCTTCTTCCGGCAATTCTACTTCAGGAATATCATTTGCCTGAACAGCCAGATAATCCGGCAACTCAGCTTTGTTTTCCGCCGGAAGATTGATCCAGAATTGAAGTCCGTGCAACTCACCTCCCTTTTCCTGGAATGCGGGACTGTTGTGTTCATCGTGTATTACGCCATTGCCCGCTTTCATCCATTGTGCGCCACCGGCCTCTACTATACCGTGATGTCCGTAACTATCAAAATGTTCCAGCGAACCGCTGAATAAATAACTGAAAGTCGCAATACCACGGTGCGGATGCGCAAAATCCCCATTGGGCGCTTTGGGCTTTGCCGGCTTAACATTGGTGGGATATAAATGATCAAGAAATACGAACGGGCCAACGGCATCTACATATCGGTTGGGCAGCAACCTGTTTACCAGCAGATCCCCCACTTTTGAATTGGCTCCTCCATAACTTGTGCTGATGATCTTTTCCATCTTATGCTCCTTTTTTTGATAAGGCAAAATTGGAATATATCAGGATGGCGGCAAATGACAAACGATAAGAAATTGGATTGACTTTTGTCAATCGGGCTGTTAGTTGTCAGATGAGTTGTCATCAAAGAACGTATAATAAGCATCGCCTTCGACAAACTCAGGCTGACAGTAAAAAAAAGCATTTCCCGCATAATGAACCGCTGACATCTCACAACTGACATCTCACAACTTCTTCTTCCTGATGCGGCTCAATGTTTCCGCTGAAATGCCCAGGTACGAAGCGATCATATTTTGCGGAAAACGCTGGAACAAGGCGGGATTTGATTCCAGCAGGCTGAAATAACGTTCTTCGGCGGTGAGACTGATGGCAGAATGAATACGTTTTTGGTTGGCGATCGAATTACGCTGATCCATGGTGCGGATCATATGGTTGATGGCAGGAATTTTATCAATAAGCCCCTGGAACGATTCACTGGTGGTGACCAGGATATCTGAATCTTCTACCGCATCGATGTTATATTTTGATGGAGTTAGCATGGTAAAACTCTCCCGGTCACCCACCCACCAGTTTTCGGTGCAGAGGAAAATGATGTGTTCGCCGCCTTTTTCATCCACACTATATTGACGCATGGCGCCTTTTACAATAAAAGCCATGTTTTTACTTACGTCCCCTTCCTGTAGAAAATATTGTTTTTTACGCAAATGTTTTGGTTTGAAAGATTGTGTTACCAGGGAAAATTCTTCTTCGGTAAGTATGGAACCTGAATATTGTTCGATGTATTTGCGGAGCATTTCGTGCATTTTGTAAAAATAATTGAAAAGAATCAACCACGAAGACACAAAGGCACAAAGGATCACAAAGAATTTTAGAATATTCTTCTTCGTGAAACTTTGTGTCTTCGGGCCTTTGTGGTTTAAACCGCTTACCGAGGTTTTACCTCCGTTTACCGGTAAAATGATCTCAACAGCCTAAAGCTGCTTGCACACAAGTTTTTACCAATGTAGATTTGTTTTCAAATTAAAAAACATGATACAAGATGAGCATATGCGGGATCGCTTTGAAAGAAGAGCGAGACGTTTTGAAAGAAGAAGTGCGAAAGGCCGCGTTTTTACCGGGTTGGTTTTACTGGCGATCGGCGCCATTTTATTGATACAAAAATTAAGCGCCCCTTTTCCTCAATGGTTCTTTACCTGGCCTGTGGTGATGATCGCTTTGGGATTATTCATCGGGATACGCAAAAAATTCCGTGGCCCGGGATGGCTGATGTTTCTATTGATCGGCGGTTTATTCCTGACAGCGGATCTCCATCCCGAATGGAATATCCGGGTGTACACCTGGCCGATAGTATTGATCTTCATCGGGCTGGCGTTCATTTTTCGGCCGAGGCATAAAAGCTTCAATGAAAAATTCAGCAACTGGGCCGGATGCGATGACTGGGATGAAAAAAAAAATCCCGGATCGTTCAACACTAGCAACGATGGAGCCCCGGAGCCAGGATCTGAAGCACCTTTAGAAATTGTAAGCATTTTGGGCGGGACAAAAAAAGTGATCCTCTCGAAAGATTTTAAGGGCGGTGAAGTGACCAGTTTTTTGGGCGGCACAGAACTGAACCTTAGCCAGGCCGATATCAATGGCAGGGTTACGCTTGAATTGACGCAGGTTCTGGGCGGCACCAAACTGATCGTTCCCGCACACTGGGATATTCAGCCAGAGCTGGTTTCATTCCTCGGCGGACTGGAAGACAAACGGCATACGACCGGTGTGGTTGACCCTACCAAAATATTGATACTGAAAGGCACGTCTGTGTTTGGAGGTATTGAAATACGCAATTTCTAAATTAATTACGAATGATCAATTACGAATTACGAATGTGGTTGTTTCAGGCAGCCACTAATTTCTATCCGTAAGTTTTCATTCATAATTCGTAATTGTTCATTCGTAATTCGTAATTGTTCATTCGTAATTCGTAATTGTACATTCGTAATTCGTAATTTTTTTATATGAAATGGTATCTTGCAAAAATAGTTTTCCGCATCATCTGCGGTGATGGCGACCACAAGGCACAATTTGATGAACAGGTAAGGCTGGTGCTGGCAGACAGTTCCGAAGAGGCTTTTGAAAAAGCGCAACAGATCGGCGAAGACGAACAGGATAGTTTCATGAACCATATTGAGCAACTGGTGCAATGGAAGTTCATTAACGTATCGGAGTTGTATCAGCTTCATGATATGATCCACGGTGCCGAAGTTTTTTCACGCATCGAAGAACACGAGGATGGAGATAACTATACCAACATCGTGCACAATAAAGCCCGGCACACGAGGGAAAGGAATGCGTCGATGGTTTTGGAGCAGTTGTAAAGCAGGATGGATAATCTGAATGGATAATGGAACAATGGATAATGTTTTCCGTTCCAATTTTATGTTGTTTCAAGAATTAAAATTGTTCAAACCTAAAAAATTATCCATTATCCATTATTCAATTATCCATTATTCAATTATCCATTACCCGACCTTTATAAAATACTTATTTAAAAATTTTCATCAAATAACTCCATTTGGCCCGCTCACCACTTTCGGTTGTAAAATTTCTTAAGGTCTTCGTCACCTGGTGGCTGGCATGGTCTGCCCTGCATGCTATTCTGCTTTGGTGGCTGGGGCTCGACTGGCAGATCGCATTGGCCGACAGCGGCATCTACAACGGGCTTTCAGCATTTGCCTGTTTATTGTTGTGTTATGTGATGCAATTTTACCTGCCGCAAAAAGAGCGTTACTGGTATATATTTTTCATCAGTTTATTATTGAGTTCACTCATCGCTTTCGGAGGTAAATACCTGCTTCAGAATATTTATGAAGGAAACAATTCCTATTTGCTTTCGCTGAAATATTCTTTGCCGATCCGTTGGGGAATTGCATTCTTATTGATCGTTTGCATGTCGATGATCTGTGTATTATGGTACAGTTTTCAATATCAGCAAGAGACCGAGCAACGTAAAAATGACGCGGAAGCTTTGAGCAAAGAAGCGGAATTGTTTGCATTGAGAAGACAACTGCAACCGCACTTTTTGTTCAACAGCCTCAATTCCATCAGCGCTTTGGTGGGCACCAGGCCGCAGGAAGCGAGGAATATGATCCAGCAGCTATCAGATTTTTTGAGGGGTACGATCAAAAAAGAAGAAAATACTACCGTTACGCTGGCGGAAGAATTGCAGCATTTGCAATTGTATCTTGGCATTGAGCAGGTTCGTTTCGGACACAGATTGGATACTCAACTCAGCAGCAGCGATGAAAGCCTTACGATGAAAATACCGGCCTTGCTGCTTCAGCCGATTGTTGAGAACGCCATCAAATTCGGATTATACGATACAATTGGCAAGGTGACGATCAGCATCCGCACGCTTGCCCGTGACAATCAACTCATCGTTCTTATCAGTAACCCATTCGACGCCGATACAGCGCAACCACAAAAGGGCGAAGGATTTGGACTGAGTTCTGTAAAAAGAAGATTATATCTTTTGTATGCACGGCATGATCTCGTGGATACAAAAACTGCCGATAAATTATTTACCACCACTGTTAAAATACCACAACTGATCTATGAAAGTGCTGATAATTGATGACGAACCTTTAGCGAGAATGATCGTAGCGGAATATCTGCAGGATTTTCCATCGCTGGAGATCCTACAGGAATGCGGTGATGGATTTGATGGATTGAAAGCGATTCAGCAGCATCATCCCGACCTGATCTTCCTGGATGTGCAGATGCCAAAGATCAATGGATTTGAAATGCTTGAACTCGTAGAAAAGCCGCCGGCAGTGATTTTCACCACAGCATTCGATGAATACGCCATCAAGGCATTTGAAGCGCATGCAGTGGATTATTTACTGAAGCCATTCAATAAAGAACGCTTCGCGAAAGCGATACAAAAATGGATGGAAACTTCGCAACATTCTCCGGCCGCATCAACAGAAGCCTTACTGAATGAAGCGGCACTATCTCCGCTACAAAAAGACCGTATCGTGGTGAAGACCGGAAGCAAGATCAAGATAATTCCCATCAATGATATTCTGTACCTCGAAGCCGCCGATGATTACGTTAAGATACATCTCACGGAAGGCGCTTTTCTCAAAAACAAAACCATGGCATATTTTGACTCTTTGCTGGATGCAAATTCATTTGTGCGTTGCCATCGTTCCTATATTCTTAATGTGCAACAAGTGACGAGGATAGATGCTTATGAAAAAGATAATCACCTTGCGATTCTTAAAAACGGGGTCAGAATTCCTGTTAGCAGAAATGGATATACAAGGTTGAAGAAGCTACTCGATATATAAATCATGGATAATCGAACAATGGATAATATTATCCATTGTTCGATTATCCATTAAATAATAGTCTACTAATTTGGTAGATTATTAAAACTCTCCTACTTTTGATCCAGAAATCGTTACTGTATGCATATTTTATTTCTCGCGATCCAGTTATTTTTGGCAAAACCTGCTTCTGAGGCCAATGAGGTTTCGGGTATCGTCATCAGCGAAGAGACCAAGTTGCCGATAGACAAAGCATATTTATATGTGGTGAAAGGTGAAGAAGAAGCAATAACGGATGTGAAAGGAATTTTCAGGTTTACCACCTGGCAGGATAAGCCCGTAAAAGTTTTTGTATCACATAATAATTACAAAAGCAGGGTGATCACGCTGAATGGGGTTTATAAAAATTTAAGGATCGTATTGACGAAAAGTCAATGATATAGTCTCGTGGCCGAGTGGTTAGGTAAAGGTCTGCAAAACCTTCTACGGCAGTTCGAATCTGCCCGGGGCGTCAGTTTATAAAACGGCAATCAATCGAAAAGGGGCGGCATTTCTATGCTGCCTTTTTGTTTCACGCAAAGGCGCAAAGAAAAAATACAAAAGGAATTTGCATTTACAACTAATTCGCAGCTTTGCGATTTCTTTGCGCCTTTGCGTGAAACCTAAAATTGTAACAAAAATGCCGTCCCTTCATTTTCCACCGACTGCACCTGGATATTTCCTTTGTGCAACATCATAATTTGTTTGCAAAGGCTAAGCCCGATCCCGCTCCCGCTTTTCTTTGTGCTGAAAAAAGGAATGAATATTTTTTCCATCACGTCCGGTGGAATACCTGTTCCGTTATCGGCGACCTTAATGACGGGCTTTTTGCTGATATCACGATACGCAGATAAAGTGATGGTTGGCTCCGGGCTGTCCTTGATGGCTTCAATACTATTTACAACAAGATTGATCAATACCTGTTCGATAAGGCTCGTATCAATTTCCAGCATCATGCTCATGTCTTTCAGCACGATATCAAGATTGATATTTTTTTGATCAAACGTAGGCTGCATAAGACTATTGATGTCTTCAAACAAATCACGGACGTAGACGGTTTTGACACTCGGGGCGCTGATCTTATTCAGGTTTCGATATGTTTCGGCAAATTTTAACAACCCTTCACTACGGCGTTTGATCGTGTCGATCCCAAGTTCCAGGTCATCTACACTGCCGGTTTCGTTGTTGAGATGGCTCATCGATTCTTTCAGGCGATGTTTTAAAGTATCGGCGAGAGAAGAGATCGGCGCGATCGAATTCATGATCTCATGTGTCATTACATTCAATAATTTTTCCCAGGCTTTTGCTTCCGTTTCATCCAGGGCTTCGTCGACATTTTGAAAAACGGCCAGGTTATATTTTTCTCCATCTGTCTGAAACGTGGTACCGGCAAGGATCAGCTTGAATGAACCATTCTCAAGATGTGCTGTAGAAATTTTACTGCTTCCTGCCTTTAGAGATAAAATATCATTATACAAAGCTTCATCCCTGCGTTTCAGCGAACCGATGGTTTTAAGATAAGGAAGCTGCAACATTTTTTTTAACGACTCGTTCATCCACACTACTTCGCCGGTCTCAACTTTATAAGAGATAATACCGGTATCGACCAGTTCAAGGATTTGCTGCAGATATTGGTATTGAGTCTCTTTTTCTTTGCTCATCAGCTTGAACGCTTCGATGATATCATTAAAACCTTTTCGAAGCGGACGGAGATCAGTTGAAGCGCCCGCTACATCAAAGCTGCGGGAAAAATCACGGTATTGGATGGACTTCACAAACTGATTTAGTTCTGTGTATGCCGTGCGCTGCAGACGGATAAATAATATCACCTGATAAACGATCACCGGTATAAGTAGAACGAGGTATACCCATGCCTGCCTGACGGCCAAAAAGGCTGCCAGCACCAGCGTTGCGAGCAATAACATCACCCGCCAGATGATCTTCCAGTCTGAATTTTTAAATGTCATATTTATTCAATCTCCTGTAAAGAGCAGTTCGTGTAAGCCCCAATTCTTTGGCAGCTTTGGAAATATTACCATGATGTTTTTCAATCACTTTCAGGATCGTATTTTTCTCAACAACACTGAGTGTCGTCTCATCGATCTTTTCCGCCTCCGGCGTAAATGTTTCGATCGGGGAAAAAATAATGTCCTTCGCCTGCAACACATCGCCATCGGCCATGATCACAGCACGTTCGATGGCATATTGCAGTTCACGAACATTACCGGGAAAACTATATTTCTCCAGCTTTTCAGTTGCCGACTTATCAAATTTCAAGACAGGCTTCAGGTATTTATTACTGTATGTTTTACAAAAATGATTTGCCAGTAAAACTATATCCGTACTGCGTTTCCGCAATGGCGGTAAAATAATTTCGACAGTATTTATCCTGTAAATAAGATCCTTTCTGAATCGGCTCTCATTTGCCAAAGCACTCAACTGGACATTCGTTGCACACACCAGCCGAATATCAATCGGCCTCGGCAGATTATCCCCCAACCGCATCACCTGGCGGTTTTGCAATACACTCAATAATTTGGATTGTTGCTGCAAAGAAATATTTCCTATCTCGTCCAAAAATAATGTTCCACCATCGGCTGCCTCAAACCTTCCGGCCCTATCCTCACGGGCATCTGTAAACGCACCTTTCTTGTGACCAAAAAGCTCGCTTTCAAAAAGGCTTTCGGTTAATGCGCCTACATCTACTTTCACAAAAGGTTTGCCTGCACGCAATGATTGTTCATGGATCGCTTTTGCGATAAGATCTTTACCAGTACCGTTTTCGCCCAGGATAAGAATGTTGGCATCTGTTGGAGCAATCTTTTCAATCTTGTAAAAAATTTCCTGCATCGCTTCCGAAGTGCCCAGAATTTCTTTGTTGAATGCAGCACCATCATCAACAGATTTTTTTGAAGCGACCTTATCATTACTTTTATTCAACACATCTTTCAGCGAAGTGATCAAACGTTCATTGTGCCATGGCTTCACCACAAAATCCGCAGCACCTTCTTTCAGTGAACGTACCGCCAGATCTATATCTCCGTAAGCTGTTATCATGATCACCGCAACAGCTGGTTTCAATTCTTTGATTTTCCGCAACCAGTAAATCCCTTCGTTCCCTGTGTTGATAGAACTGTTGAAATTCATATCAAGCATGATCAGGTCGAAGGATTGTTTAGCCAAAAGGTGCTTGATATTTTCCGGATTTTTTTCCGTAAGCACTTCTTTTACCTCGGTTTTTAGCAGTAGCCTGACAGCAGTCAGCACATCGGTATCATCATCGATGATCAGTATTGAAGCATTCTTAAGTAGCATAATGTTTTATATATGATCGGGTATCGAACTACAAGTATACCATAAATCTAAAGCTATGACAACTAATATTTTAGATATTGGTTGAGTGGTGATGTGTATCAAAAGCGGACACTTGTTGTATTGTTAGCGAACAAACGTACAGTGAAGTTATTTTGTAACTTATTGAAAATCACAGGTGATACTTTATGGCACAGCGTTTATCTTATCTCTTGTACAAAAAAATCATACCGTGGACAGAGTCATCGAAAAAAAGAAATGGAACAAAAAAAAGATACTGACTATCGTGGGTGTTGCTGCACTCGTCGGGCTTATCGTAACCAGCTACCTGCTCACTTCGGGCAAGAGCAGATTGAATGTTGATACCAGCCGCATCACGGTGAGTGAAGTCACAAAAGGGCCTTTCCAGGAATTCGTGCCGGTGAATGGGATCGTGCTTCCAGTGACAACTATTTACCTGGATGCATTGGAAGGTGGCCGTGTGGAAGAAAAATATGTGGAAGATGGTGCTATGATGAAAAAAGATCAACCGATCCTCCGCCTGGCGAATACCGACCTTGAATTGAATCTTGCCAACCAGGAAACACAGGTATATGATGTATTGACACAGATGCAGAATACCCGCAATAACGCGGATCAGAATACCATCGGAAAGCTAAACCAGATGGCGGATGTAGACAATGCGAGCATTGAAGCGGAGAGGGTTTACAAATTAAATAAAAGTTTGTACGAACAAAATGCGATCGGTTCACAGGAATTCAAAGCATCAGAAAATAATTACAACTATCAGCAGAAAAGAAAAAAACTGACCCAGGAAACCCTGGAAAAAGATATTGCTTCAGGAAAATTGCAGGTTAGCCAGGCTGGGCAATCGTATTCAAGAATGCAGAACGCGCTGGCGCTGATGAGGAAAAAAGTCGGGGACCTGATCGTCAGGGCTCCGGTAGATGGACAACTTACTTCTCTCGATGCAGAGATCGGCCAGTCAAAAAACAAAGGAGAAAGGTTAGGACAAATAGACGTTACCAGTGGTTTTAAAGTTCGCGTGGATATTGATGAACACTACATTTCAAGAGTATTCATTGGCCTGATGGGCAAGTTTACGCTGGCTGGAAAAGATTATAAATTAAAGATCAAAAAAGTATATACGCAGGTTACCAATAGCCGATTTCAGGTGGACATGGAATTTGATGGTGTTGCGCCGGAAGGTATCCGCAGGGGACAAACCTTACAGATCCGATTAGCGCTGAGTGATGAAACGCAAGCTATCCTGATCCCAACCGGTGGTTTCTTTCAACAGACAGGTGGTAACTGGATCTACAAATTGAATGAAAGCGGAACAGTCGCATACAAAACGGATATCCAACTGAATCGTCAGAGTCCTGATTTCTATGAAGTAATAAGCGGCTTGAAACCGGGTGACAAAGTGGTCACATCGAGTTATGAAAATTATGGAACAATGCAGGAGTTGATTTTAAAAAAAGAATAAGATCAATAAATAATTAATAATAAATAATAAAAGACATGAAAAGGATATTCCTGCTGCTTTTGATCTTTGCCGGAGTTTTTACCTGGGTTTTATTACCCGGAGAAAAGAGTACTTCGATGGAAAAATCACGCATAAATCCTGAAAAGCAACGGGGACAAGGTGCTTCGGTGAAATTACCCGGATACCGGATCATGAAAACATTGTCGATTTATTAAGCCCTATCATAAAATTAAACAACGAATAAAAATAAGATCATGATAAAAATTTCTCAGCTCGAAAAAGTTTACCGTACGGAAGACGTGGAAACTATTGCACTGAACAAACTTTCCTTTGAAGTAAAGGAAGGAGAATTTGTAGCAGTAATGGGGCCTTCCGGTTGCGGCAAATCAACTCTGCTCAACATTCTCGGCTTGCTGGATGATGTAGATAAAGGCAGTTTTGTTTTTAACGGGACAGAAATAGCGGGCTTCAATGAAAGAAAACGTGCCGACCTGCGCAAGAAAAATATCGGTTTTGTTTTCCAGAGTTTTAACCTGATTGATGAGCTGACAGTTTTTGAAAATGTCGAATTACCACTCATTTACCTTGGCATAAAAACAGCCGACCGTAAACAAAAAGTGGATGAAGTGTTGGAAAAGATGCAGATCATGCATCGCCGGAACCATTATCCACAGCAGCTTTCGGGCGGACAACAACAACGTGTTGCTGTAGCCCGGGCGGTAGTAAATAATCCAAAACTTATCCTCGCGGATGAGCCTACCGGTAACCTCGATTCATCCAATGGTAATGAAGTAATGCAATTGCTGACCGACCTTAATGAACAAGGAACCACTGTAATAATGGTAACGCACAGCGAGCACGATGCACGTTACAGCCACAGGATCATCCGCATGCTGGATGGACAGGTAGTTACAGAAAATATTTTAGTATAAATGAGGATACAATAAAAGTATCAGGTTAACGAAGTTGTACATCATAGATCATACATCTCACATCATACAATTACCATGATAAAGAATTATTTCAAGATCGCATTCAGGAATCTGCTCAAGCATAAAGGTTATGCGGCCATCAACATCACCGGACTTGCAATTGGTATCGCTTCCTGCCTGTTATTGTTTCTTGTAGTACGTTATGAAATGTCGTATGACAAGGATCAGCCGAATTACAATAAACTTTATCATGTGGTTACCGAAAATAAATATGCAGACCGCACTAACTACACTTCCGGTATTCCAAACCCGGCGTTGGAAGCATTGCGCCTGCAAATGCCGAATACAAAATTCACCGCATTGAATTCTTTATACGGAGCCCAGGTTTCTGTTGTAAACAATTCAGGCGGATCCGAAAAGAAATTCATTGAGGATTCAGGCATCTTTTTTTGTGAGCCGACATTTTTTGAAATGTTCAGCTACAAATGGCTGACTGGCTCTCCTTCAGCTTTGAAAGAACCAAATACTGTTGTGTTGACAAAAAAATATGCAGAAAAATATTTCGGAAACTGGAAAGATGCAGTAAATAAAATGTTGTTGATGGACAATCTTGTTCCACTGAAAGTGACTGCTGTATTAGAAGATGTTCCTGCCAATACTGATTTTCCTTTAGGGGTTTTGGTTTCTTATGAAACTGTAAAAAAATACGGTCAAAATTATAATTTCAACCCAACTGAATGGGGAAGCACTTCCAGCAACTATCAGATATACGCTCTGTTACCACCGTCAATGACACAAGCGGACGGAGATAAACAAATACTGGAATTCAGCAAAAAAGTATATGCAGGAAGAAATGGCAAATCTGAAAAGAAAAATTTTCTTCAACCACTCAAAGATGTTCATTTTGATAAAAGGTTTGAAACCTTTGGAGATCACGTAACAGAACGTTCCACCCTACTTACGCTTTCATTGATCGGATTATTTATCATTATCATGGCGTGTATCAATTTCATCAATCTGTCTACAGCACAGGCGGTGGGCAGGTCTAAAGAAATTGGTATGCGGAAAGTATTGGGCAGCACCCGCAAACAATTATTCCTGCAGGTAATGGGTGAAACGGGGCTGATCGTTCTGATCGCCAGCATACTCGCTATCATTATCGCGACGCTTTGCCTGCCATATATCAAGCACATTGCTTCGATCCAGGAACACCTGAGTTTATTCAATATTCAAACAATTGGCTTTGGCCTGTTGACCGGTGGTGCCGTTACTTTATTTGCAGGCTTATACCCTTCATTAATACTCTCAGGATTCAAGCCTATCATGGCTTTGAAGAACAGGATCACTTCTGCTAAAGTTGGTGGTATTTCATTGAGGCGTGGATTGGTAGTAACACAGTTTGCTATTTCGCAGGTCTTGATCGTAGGAACGATCGTTGCCGTAATGCAAATGAATTTTGTTCACAATGCTGATCTTGGATTTAATAAAGAAGCAGTGTTATTGATGTCTACAAATGCTGACAGCAGCGTGATACAGCAGTATGGCGCATTCAGGGAAAAACTTTTGCAAACCCCGGGTGTGGTAGATGTTTCCTTTAATTCCGACGAGCCATCTTCCGATAATAACTGGAGCAGCAATTTCGCTTTTGACCACAAAGACGACGAGTCATACCCGGTTTCCATGAAATTTGCCGATGAGAATTATTTCAAAACATTCGGACTTGAATTTATCGCCGGGCAAGCGTTTGGCAGGAGTGATTCTACAAAGGAAATTGTTATCAATGAAACATTATTAAAAAAACTGAATGTCAAAAAACCGGAAGACGCAATTGGCAAAGATATACGGATAGGATCTTCGCCCTGGAAAAAAATAGTTGGTGTAGTGAAAGATTTTAAAACAAATTCCCTGCGTGACGCTATCAACCCGATCCTGATCATCCAGCAAAAAGATTATTATGGTAAAACCGCAATCAAGATAAACACCAACAACCTGGCTAAAACACAAGCCTCCATTGAAAATGCATGGAATAGTTTTTATCCTTCCTATGCATACAAGACTTCTTTCATGGAAGAAAAGATCAACGATTTTTATAAACAGGAAAATCAACTTTCTCTTCTCTATAAAATTTTCGCGGTGCTTGCGGTATTCATTTCCAGCCTTGGTTTGTTTGGATTAGTTTCTTTCATGGCGGTGCAAAAAACAAAAGAGGTCGGAATACGTAAAGTACTCGGCGCTTCCGAGAGGAATATCGTTTATCTCTTCTCCAAAGAGTTTACGGTGCTGATCCTCGTATCATTTCTTATTGCCGCACCATTGGCCTGGTACATGATGAATGGATGGTTGCAGAATTTCCAATACAGGATACAGTTGGGCGCAGGT
>Ga0247813_10000499_pt1 | contig 36181 bp, 35 predicted proteins | sample UWRJL169409C1_FD_180719 | JGI IMG/M metagenome (GOLD analysis project Ga0247813, IMG submission 180719) | Plant litter microbial communities from Arlington Agricultural Research Station in Wisconsin, United States - UWRJ-L169-409C-1 | ecosystem: Environmental > Terrestrial > Plant litter >... | reverse complement strand
GCCCGACGGCGTCGCCCCCTTCATCTATTTCCAGTTCTGACGGAGGATCGCCCGATATGACCGATCGCCCCGAAGAGCCCCATGATCCCGCCATCGCCCCGTTCCCGGCGACCAGCGCCATCTCTCCGTTCCCGCCGCTGGAAGGCGAGACCCCCGGCGATCCGCCGAGCGACTGGATCGCCGGGGCGGACGCGCACGACCTGCCGGTCGCGGAGCCGACGGTGCATCCGGTCGTCGCCTTGGGCCGGTTCGCCTTTCCGCCCGCGCCGCCGCCGGATGACGAGGGCGTGGCCGCGCGCGATCGCCGCTGGACCAGTCGGGCCATCATGATCGTCACGGTCTTCCTGCTGGTCTTCAACGCCGCCTCGATCCAGAATTGGTCGCGCCAGCAGGCGCCGGGCTGGATCACCGCCACGGTGCAGCAACTGGCCGACGTCTGGGGCGCCCAGATCGCCCAGTTGGGCGCCGACCAGCCGCGTCAGGCGGTGCGCGACGCCTACCAGACCCTGCGCGACGCCCGCTTCCCCGGTCAGCCGGCGGCCGCCACCGCGGACTAAGGGCGGGCCATGGCGTCCATGGCGGGATCGCGCTAGGCAGGCGCTTCCGCCGATCAGGACGCCCGATGTCGCTTCCGCTTCTTCCGGACAGGACCTGTGGCGGCTGCGTCGAGTGCTGTCGGTTCATTCCGCTGGATCTGCCCGAACTGGCCAAGCCCACGGGCGAGCTGTGCGCCTATTGCGTCGACGGGGCGGGCTGTGGCGTCCATGCGATCCGGCCGCAGACCTGCCGGACGTGGTTCTGTGTCTGGCGGGTGGTCGAACTGTCTGAGGAGTGGCGGCCGGATGTCAGCGGTGTGATCGTGCGGCCGGACGGGCTGGCCGAGGGCGAGATCACCCTGTTCGTCGTCCGGCGCACGGATTTCGTGGCGTCAGACGCCTTCTTCGAGACCGTGGCGGGGTGGATGGACAACGGCATCCGCATCGCCCTGAGCGTTCCCGGACCGGTCGGTACATTTCCCGTGCGCGCGGTGGTCACGGATTATCTGAGGCCAGCGGTGGAGGCGGGGGACGTCGACCTGTTCCACCGACTGGTCGCGCGGTCGCTGGACACGCTTGGCGAACACGACTGGGAGCCGGATGGCGTCGTCGCCCGCTATGAGGTTGTCGGCCGGGGGTGACGGTCAGGCGTGGTGGGCGCTGAGGACCACGCCCACGAGCACGGCGGCCCAGTGGACGCTGGCGGCCGCGACGACATGGCCGTGCCAGATAGCGCGGAAATATTTCAGCCGCTTCTGCACGTAGAACAACACGCCCGAGGTGTAGACCAGCCCGCCGATGCCCAGCAGCAGGATGGCGATCCATGAGCCGTGGGCGACCATCGGCTTGAACGCGATCAGGACCAGCCAGCTGAGCGCCACATAGATGGCGACCCAGAAGCCTCGGCCCAGACCCGGCAGGAACAGCTTGCCCAGGGCGCCAAGCCCGGCCGCCGTCCAGATGGCGGTGGTCATGGCCCAGGCCCATTCGGTCGGCAGGTTGTGGGTGGTGAAGGGGGTGTAGGAGCCCGCGATCATCAGAAAGATGCCGGCGTGGTCCAGTCGCCGCAGCAGCGGCCGCCACTGGGGTTTGGCGAAGTTGTAGGCGGTCGAGAAGCCCAGCATGGCCACCAGACCGGCGGCATAGACGCTGGTCGCCGCGATCACGCTGACGTCGCCCCGCGACACCGAAAGGCCCAGCAGGATGCCGCCGCCGAACAGGGCGAAGGCCAGGCCGACCATGTGCACGACCAGGTCGGCGCAACGCGCGGCGGGTGTCGGATAATGCCGTGGCGGCTGAATGACGTCGATCAAGGCGCGGTTCCTCCCACCGGGATGCGCCACCCTAGCACACACTGTCGTGGCGCCATGATGACGAAGTGGAGGCCCCCTGTTCAGTCAGCGAGAGGGGGATATAGTCGCCTCAACAATAAAAGGGATGAAACGATGACTGAAGAGACCACCCCTACCGTCCGCCTGCTCGACATGACCGTCGAGATCGTCGCCAACTACGTCGGGGCCAATACGGTCGAGCCGGCGGCGGTGCCGGGTCTCATCCAGACCGTCTACGCCAGCCTGTCCGGACTGGGCGGGCCGGCCGCCCCGGCGGAAGCCGAGCGGCCCGAACGGGTGACACCCGGGCAGATCCGCAAACTGGTCACGCCGGTCGGGATCATCAGCCTGATCACCCAGCAGCCGTTCAAGTCGATGAAGCGGCACCTGTCGACCCACGGCTATACGCCCGAATCCTATCGCGAGCATTTCGGCCTGCCGGCGGACTTTCCGATGGTTCACCCCGACTATGCGCGGGCCCGTTCCGACCTCGCCAAGTCGATGGGTCTGGGACAGGGCGGGCGCAAACCGAAGGCCGCCGCCAGGACGCCGCGCGCGAAGGGCTGAGGCGCCGCGACGTCAGCCCGCCGGGCGGACGGTAAAGGGATTGTGGTCTTGACGGCGCGCGCCGAACGTCGTGACAGACGAACGGTGACGTTCATCCGCTGAACAGGACTTTCAGGACCATGCCTTCCGGACTTTTCGCCCTGCTCGATGATGTCGCCGGCATCGCCAAACTGGCGGCCGCATCGCTCGACGACGTCGGCGCCGCCGCCGGAAAGGCCGGGTCCAAGGCCGTCGGGGTGGTGGTCGACGATACGGCTGTGACGCCGCGCTATGTGGTCGGGCTGGAGCCGCGACGCGAACTGCCCATCATCGGCAAGATCGCCATTGGCTCCATCCGCAACAAATTGCTGATCATCCTGCCGGTCGCCCTGCTGCTGACCGCCCTGGCGCCGTGGGCCCTGACGCCGCTGTTGATGGTCGGCGGCGCCTATCTCGTCTTCGAGGGGGCGGAGAAGGCCATGGAGATGTTCGGCGACGACCACGCCGCGTCCGCCACGCCGGAGGCCGACGATCCCGCCTCGCTGGAAGCCCGGACCGTCTCGGGCGCGGTGCGGACCGATCTGATCCTGTCGGCCGAGATCATGGCCATCGCCCTGGCCGACGTCGCGGAGTCGCCGCTGCTGACCCAGGCGGCCGTGCTGATCGTCGTCGGTCTGGCCATGACCGTCGCCGTCTATGGCGTCGTCGCCCTGATCGTGAAGATGGACGACGTCGGCCTGCATCTGGCGAAGGGCGGTTCGGGCGTACTGCGCGGTCTCGGGCGGGGTCTGGTGAAGGGCATGCCCGTGGTGATGTCCGTGCTGTCGACCGTCGGCACCGCCGCCATGCTGTGGGTCGGGGGCGGCATTCTGATCCATGGGGCGCATACCCTCGGACTGGTCTGGCCGGCGGAGACGCTGGAACATCTGGGCCACGCCGCCGGCGTTCTGGTTCCCGCCGTGGGCGGTTTCATCAGCTGGCTGGTGTTCGCCTTGGGCAGCGCTGTGGTCGGCCTGGCGATCGGCGGGGTTCTGGCGTTCGTGGTCCACCAGATCAGCCACCGCAAGACGCCCGTGGAAAAGGTCGCACCGTAAGGCGCGGATCAGGTGACCTGACGCTTGGCCAGTTTGCGCGCGAGGGTCCGTCTGTGCATGCCGAGGCGGCGGGCGGCCTCGGAGATGTTGAAGTCGGTATCCGCCAGGGTCTCGTGGATCCGTTCCCATTCCAGGGTCTTGATCGAGGTCGGACGGGCGGTCACGGCCAGGTCGGCGTTGCCGACCGACCGCCCGAAGGCGGCCTCGATGTCGTCGGTGCTGGAGGGTTTGGCCAGATAGTGGGCGGCGCCCAGTTTGATGGCTTCGACGGCCGTGGCGATGCTGGCGAAACCGGTCAGGACGACGATGACCGTGGCCGGATCGGCGGCGTGCAGGGTGCGCACGCACGTCAGGCCGGACGAACCGCCGCTGAGCTTCAGGTCGACGACGGCGTAGGCGGGGCGGTGGGTCTGGAGCAGCACGACCAGGTCATCGTGGCTGGCGGCGCTGATGACCGTGTAGCCGCGGCGTTCCAGAGATCGCCTGAGGGTGCGGGCGAAGGCTGCGTCGTCCTCCACCAGGACCAGCAGGCGCTCGTCGATCGGGACGTCGGGGGTCGGCTGGTCAGGCATCAGGGCGCCTTTTCGGGAAGGACGATGGCGGTCAGCGGCAACCGCAGGGTGACGACCGCGCCGCCGTCCTTGCGGTTGCGGGCCTCGGCGCCGCCGCCGAGCTGGCGCAGCACATTGCTGAGCAGGAACAGGCCGAGCCCCGCGCCGGCCCGCGCCTTGGTCGACTGATAGGGTTGGCCGAAACGGGCGAGGATGGCGTCGGAGAAGCCGGAGCCGTTGTCATTGACCGTCAGGGTCAGGTCGCCGGCCAGTTGCTCGGCCAGGATGACGATCTCGCTGGCCCCGGCCTCGGCGGCGTTGTCGAGGACGTTGACGAGGACCTGCAACAGGGCCGGGTCCGAAACGACGGACAGGTCCTCGCCCAGACTGTCGCGATACGCCACGTCGACCTGCGGGTGGGCAGGGCGCCAGCCGGCGACCAGATCGCTCACGAAGGCCCGCAGGGTGGTGGCGACCGGCGCCTCTCCGCGCGCGGCGCCGGCGGACTGCAGGATGCCGGTGACGATGGCCTTGCAGCGCTCGACCGCGGCCTGCATGTCGGCCAGATCGTGGGCCAGTTCGGGGTCGCCGGTCAGGGCGGACATGCGGCGCCAGTCGCCGAGGATCACCGCCAGCGAGGACAGGGGCGTGCCCAGTTCATGGGCGGCGCCGGAGGCCAGCAGGCCCATGCGGACGATATGATCCTCTTCAGCGGCCCGCTGTCGCATCTCGGCCAGATAGGCGTCGCGGGCGCGCAGGTTGTGGCTGATCCGGGTCACGAACAGCACCAGCAGGATGGCGATCAGGCCGAAGCAGACGAGGCTGCCCTGAAGATAGAGGGGAAAGTCCTGACCCTGCAGTCGGGGCGGCAGGAGGAGGGGGCGATGCACCACCATCAGCATGGCTGAGCACAGGCTGGTGACGCCGACGATGAGCCAGGCCGAGAGCGAGCGCAGCAGGACGGCGCCGAGCACGACCTGCATCAGGAACAGGGGGGTGAAGGGATTGCCCGCGCCGCCGCTGAGATAGAGCTGCCAGGTCAGGGCGGCGACATCGAGCAGCAGGGCGACGACCAGTTCGCCCTCCGACACATGCGGATGCAGGCGCAGGCGCACGAGGCTGAGCAGGTTGATCGCCGTCAGCATGGCCGGCGCGGCCAGGATCAGGGTCAGGGGCAGGGTGACCCCCATGCCGAAGTGGACGATCAGGATGGTGACCACCTGTCCGACCACGGCCAGCCAGCGCAGCTGGACCAGCAGCTGCATGTTTCGCCAGCCGGCCGAGGCGGCCGTGCTCGCCGCAGGGGCGGCCCAGACGCCGAGACCGGCGAGGCGCCGGGCGACGCTCATGGCCGGCCTTTGCGCAGGCGACGCTCGTCGCGCGCCAGAAGCAGACCGCCCACGGCCGTCAGCAGGGCCATGCCGAACCAGGTCAACGCGTAGACCAGGTGACTGTTGGGAAAGCGGATGACGGTCAGGCCGCCGACCGGCCAGCCGCCCGGATTGGCCGTGGCGTCAGCATCGACGAAGTATGGAGCCGTGTCGGTCAGGCCGCGTCGCAAGGCGATGGCCTGCACGTCGCGCGAGCGCCAGCGGTCGGCCGCCGGATCGTTGGCGCGCAGGAAGCCACCCTTCGGTTCTGTAATGCGCAGCAGGCCCTGGACGATGGTCGCTCCCCGGATCTGGCCCGCGGCCCGGGTCGCGGGCGCACGGCGTTCGGTCGAGACATAGCCCCGATTGATCAGGACCGTGAACCCGTCGTCGGTGCGGAAGGGCGTCATGACCCAGAAGCCCGGACCGAGGTCGGTGACCGCTTGGGTCAAGGTCTCGCGATCGTGGTCATAGACGCCGTGCAGGACGACGTGCCGATACCGGTCGCCCCGGCGGGTGATGGACGGCCATTGCACCGGACCGGGCGCGGCCGTCGCCGGGGCGTGGACGCGGGCGTCGACCTGACGGATCAGGTCCAGCTTCCAGGCCCGACGCTCGACCTGCCAGACGCCCAGTGCGAGGAAGCCGACGATCAGGGTCAGGATGACGAGGCCCAGCACGGCCAGAGTCAGGGGCGACCGTGGCGACCTCGCATCGTCCTTGAGCCGGGCGGGCATGGCGGTCTCCGGCTCAGGGGGCCGGGTTCATGGGCATGCCGTGCTCGGGCATCATGTTGGTGTTCAGGTGGTACATGACCCACAGCGATCCGCTGAGCGCGATGGCCACCAGGATCAGGGTGAAGATCAGGGCCAGTATGGTCCATCCGCCCTCGGACTTCGCATTCATGTGCAGGAAGAAGATCATGTGGACCACGATCTGGACCACGGCGAAGCCGACGATGATGACCCCGGTCAGCCGGGGATCCAGCGCACCCGTCATGACCAGCAGGAACGGTATCGCCGTCAGCACGACCGCCAGGCCGAAGCCGACCAGATAGCCCTTCATCGAGCCGTGGTTGTGGGTCTCGTGGTCCAGGTGGTCCGTCTCGTGGGAGTCGGCGCTGTGATCCTTCACCGCGACGGCGTCGGCGGTCTTGACGCGGGTGCGGGACGCCGGGCTCTTGCTCACGGGGGTTTTGGCCGGAGGCTTGCTCATCGCAGCATCCCCATCAGATAGACGAAGGTGAAGACGCCGATCCAGATGACGTCAAGGAAGTGCCAGAACATCGACAGGCACATGAGGCGGCGCTGATTGGCCTCGATCAGGCCCTTCTGCGCGATCTGGACCATCAGGGTGACCAGCCAGATCAGGCCGAAAGTGACGTGCAGGCCGTGGGTCCCCACCAGGGTAAAAAAGGCCGACAGGAAGCCGCTGCGCTGGGGCGTCGCACCCTCGTGGATCAGGTGGGCGAACTCGTAAAGTTCGATCCCCAGGAAGCAGAGGCCGAAGACGCCGGTGATCGCCAGCCAGACCTGGGTCTGGGGGATGTTCTTGCGGTCCATCGCCAGCATGGCGAAGCCGTAGGTAATGGACGACAGCAGCAGCATCGCCGTGTTCAGGGCCACCAGCGGTAGCTCGAACAGGTCCCTTGGCCCCGGCCCGGCGGCGTAGTTGCCGCCGATGACGCCATAGACGGCGAACAGCATCGCGAAGATGAGGCAGTCGCTCATCAGATAGATCCAGAACCCCAGCAGGGTGCTGGAGCCCTCGGCGTGATGCGGCTCCTCGGCCAAGTAGAAGACGGTTTCCTCGCCGTCGGTCACGGGTTTCACAGCGCTCGCCATGGGATCAGGCCTCCGCGGCCAGGGCGCGGGCCCGCGCCTCGGTCTCGGTCACTTCCGAGGCCGGGATGTGGAAGTCGCGCCTGTAGTTGAACGTATGGAAGATGGCGTAGCCGATGATGCCGACGAAGCTGATCGCGGCCAGCCACCACATGTACCAGATCAGGCCGACGGCGCAGGCGACGCTGAGGCCGGCGAGGACGATCCCGGCTTCGGTGTTGGCCGGCATGTGGATGTCGCGATAGCCGCCCTCGGGGGCCTTGTAGCCGCGGTTCTTCATGTCCCACCAAGCGTCGCTGTCGTGGATCACCGGGGTGAAGGCGAAGTTGTAGTCGGGCGGGGGCGAGGAGGTGGACCACTCCAGCGTCCGGCCGCCCCACGGGTCGCCGGTCTTGTCGCGCAGGCGCTCGCGGTCGCGGATCGAGACGTAGAACTGCACCAGCATGGCCAGGATGCCCAGCAGGACGAGGAAGGCCCCGAAGCCGGCGATCACGAACCAGATCTGCAGCGAAGGATCGTCGAACACCCGCAGGCGGCGCGTCACCCCCATCAGGCCCAGCACGTAAAGCGGCATGAAGGCGAACCAGAAACCGACGACCCAGAACCAGAAGGAGATCTTGCCCCAGCGCTCGTCCAGCCGGAAACCGAAGGCCTTGGGCCACCAGAAGTTGATGCCGGCGAACAGGCCGAACAGCACGCCGCCGATGATGACGTTGTGGAAGTGGGCGACCAGGAACAGCGAGTTGTGCAGCACGAAGTCGGCCGGCGGCACGGCCAGCAGGACGCCCGTCATCCCGCCGACTGTGAAGGTGATCATGAAGGCCAGTGTCCACATCATCGGCAGTTCGAAACGGATGCGGCCGCGGTACATCGTGAACAGCCAGTTGAAGATCTTGGCCCCCGTCGGGATCGAGATGATCATGGTGGTGATGCCGAAGAAGCTGTTCACCGAGGCGCCCGAGCCCATGGTGAAGAAGTGGTGCAGCCACACGAGGTAGGACAGGATGGTGATGACCACCGTGGCGTAGACCATCGAGGTGTAGCCGAAGAGCTTCTTGCCCGAGAAGGTCGAGACGACTTCCGAGAAGATGCCGAAGGCCGGCAGGATCAGGATGTAGACCTCGGGGTGACCCCAGATCCAGATCAGGTTCACGTACATCATCGGGTTGCCCCCGAGATCGTTGGTGAAGAAGTTGGTGCCGACGTAGCGGTCCAGGCCCAGCAGGGCGAGGACGGCGGTCAGGACGGGGAAGGCGGCCACGATCAGGACGTTGGTGCACAGGGCCGTCCACGTGAAGACCGGCATCTTCATCAGGCTCATGCCCGGCGCCCGCATCTTGACGATGGTGGCGATCAGATTGATCCCGGACAGCAGGGTCCCGACCCCCGCCACCTGAAGCGCCCATATGTAGTAGTCGACGCCGACGTCGGGGCTGTAGGCGAGGCCCGACAGGGGCGGATAGGCCAGCCAGCCGGTGCGGGCGAACTCGCCCACGAACAGCGACATCATCACGATCGCCGCCCCGCCCGCCGTCATCCAGAAGCTGAAGTTGTTCAGGAAGGGGAAGGAGACGTCGCGGGCGCCGATCTGCAACGGCACGACATAGTTCATCAGGCCCGTGACCATGGGCATGGCCACGAAGAAGATCATGATCACACCGTGGGCCGTAAAGACTTGGTCGTAATGGTGGGCGTTCAGGTAGCCCTCGGATCCGCCGAAGGCCATGGCCTGCTGCAACCGCATCATCAGGGCGTCGGCGAAGCCGCGCAGCAGCATGATGACGCCCAGGATCATGTACATGATGCCGATCTTCTTGTGATCGACGGTGGTGAACCACTCCTTCCAGAGATAGCCCCACAGCTTGAACCAGGTGATGGCGGCGCCGAGGGCTATCCCGCCGAGGGCGACCACGGCGAAGGTGGCGACCAGGATGGGCTCGTGGAAGGGCAGGGCCTCGATGTTGAGGCGCCCGAAGATGAACTGGATGATGGCGTCGGCGGACATGGGATGCGGTCCGATCAGGAAGAGGTCGCAACCTGCGGCGCGCGCGGGGCGCCGAGGTTGAAGGAGACAGGCGCGGCGAGGCCGGCGCCCAGCATGGGGCCGGACGGCAACGGATCGACGGGTGCGGCGATGTCGGCGAGGCGAGTCTGGCCAACGCCGCGCGGGTCTGGATCGGTCGGGGTGCAGATCGTGGCGACGTAGGTGGGCGGGGGCCCGAACACGGCGCCGCGCCGCACGGTCTTGTCATAGGTCAGGGGCAGGACGGTGCGGGCGCTCTCGATACCCATGCCGCCCTGCGCGTCCAGCGCCGCCATCTCGTGCATGCACATCTTGCCCGGATCGACGCACATGTTGACCACGGCCCGGAACAGGCCGCCGTCGATCGCGGCGAACCGCATGGCCGGCACGTTCTCGCTGGGTTGTTCGAGGCGCAGATAGGTCTCGCGGTCCAGGGTCTGGCCGCTGGCGCGGGCCTGGGCCACCCACTGGTCGAAGCCGGCCTGGGGCAGGCCGTGGAAGCTGAAACGCATGCCCGAGAAGCCCGCGCCGCTATAGTTGGCCGAGAATCCCTTGTACTCGCCCGGCTTGTTGATGACGCCGTACAGCGTCGTCTGCATCCCCGGCATGGCGTAGATCTGGCCGGCGAGGGCGGGGATGTAGAAGGAGTTCATCACCGAGGACGAGGTGATGGTGAACTGGATCGGCCGGTCGACCGGGGCGGCCAGTTCATTGACGCTGGCGACGCCGTATTCCGGGTAGATGAACAGCCATTTCCAGTCGAGGGCGACGACATTGACCTGCAGCGGGGCGAGCGTCTTTGGCGCGGCGCGGCCGGGCGCGATCCGGTCCAGCGGGCGATAGGGGTCCAGCAGGTGGGTGCCGGCCCAGGTCACGGCGCCCAGACAGATGATGATCAGCAGGGGCGCGCCCCAGATGGCGACCTCGAGATAGGTCGAGTGGTCCCAGTCGGGCTCGTATTCCGCCCTGGTGTTCGCCTGACGGTATTTCCAGGCGAAGAAGACGACCAGGGCGATCACGGGGATGATGATGATCAGCATCAGGCCGGTCGAGATCAGCAGCAGGTCCCGCTGCTGGGCTGCGACGTCGCCCGACGGAGCCAGCACGACGGCGTTGCACGCGCCCAGAAAACCCAGCGCCGGAATCAGCAGCCAGGGGCGCAGGCGTCGTGCGAGGGGGCGGAGCGATGGGAGCGAAGCCATGATGAAACGCCTCTAGTCCGGACCGGAGTAAACCGACATTGGACAACTTGCCCTATCTCCTTTTCGCGCGTTGAGTTCCAATAGGCGAGTTCAACGCGTCGGCGGGTCCGCGCGCGTCGCACACGACCAGAGGAGCGATCATCAGATGAGCGCCAGGACCGGAGCGTCGTCGACGTCGCTCGAGAAGGACGCCAAGCGGATCAACGCCCGCGACGGCAAGGTGGACACGGGCGAGATCGCCATCGGCGTCATCATCGGCCGCGCGTCGGAGTTCTTCGATTTCTTCGTCTACGCCATCGCCTCGGTGCTGGTGTTTCCTCAGCTGGTGTTCCCGTTCGCCGGGCCATTGCTGGGGACGCTGTATTCGTTCGCCGTCTTCGCCCTGGCTTTCGTGGCGCGGCCGATCGGGACGGTGATCTTCATCGCCATCGACGAAGCTTTCGGGCGTGGGGCCAAGCTGACGATCGCCCTGCTGCTGCTGGGCACCTCGACCGTGGCGGTCGCCTTCCTGCCGGGCTACGAGACGATCGGCATGTGGTCGGTCGCCCTGCTGGCCCTGCTGCGGGTGGGTCAGGGCGTGGCCCTGGGCGGGACATGGGAGGGGATGGCGTCGCTGCTGGCCCTGAACGCGCCCGAGCATCGCCGGGGGTGGTACGCCATGCTGGGCCAGATCGGCGCCCCGATCGGCCTGATCCTGGCCAGCGCCCTTTTCGCCTTCTTCGTGTCCCTGCTGTCGACCGCCGACTTCCTGGACTGGGGCTGGCGCTATCCGTTCTTCGTGGCCTTCGCCATCAACGTCGTGGCCCTGTTCGCCCGCCTGCGGATCTCGGCCACCCCGGCCTTCGTGCAGTCCTACGAAAGTCGCGAGCTGCAGCCGACGCCGGTGCTGCAAACCGTCAAGGCCGAGGGCTGGACTATCGTCATCGGGGCCTTCGCGCCCCTGGCCAGTTTCGCCCTGTTCCACATGGTGACGGTGTTCCCGCTGTCGTGGGTTCTGCTCTACACCCAGGAGCCGCCGGCGCGGTTTCTGGTCATCGAGCTGGTCGGGGCGGTGGTGTGTCTGATCAGTGTAATCCTGTCGGGCCCGCTGGCGGACCGCTACGGCCGACGTAACCTGCTGGCCGCGACGGCCGGCGCCATCGCCGTGTTCAGCGGTTTCGCGCCCCAGCTGCTGAACGGCGGCGAGCTCGGGGCTACGGTCTTCATGATCAGCGGCTTCGTCCTGCTGGGCCTGTCGTTCGGCCAATCGTCCGGCGCGGTCGCCTCCAACTTCAGCGCCGCCAACCGCTATACGGCCTCGGCCCTGACGTCCGATCTGGCCTGGCTGTTCGGAGCGGGTTTCGCGCCCCTTGTCGCGCTGTTGCTGGCCAGTTCGTTCGGCCTGCTGTCGGCCGGGGCCTATCTGCTGTCGGGCGCCGTCTGCACCCTCATCGCGCTGTGGGTCAACACAGAGCTGGCCCAGACCCGCAAGGACCGCAAGGGAAGCTGACCTGAGCCGTTATGGGCGTCGGAGGCCGCGCAGCATCAGCTCGTGCCGCCAGGCCGCGACGTCGCCCAGAGCCGTGTCCAGCGCCGTCCTGACCCGCTCGAGCGCTGGCGCGGCCAGCGAGGCGTCGGCCGTCTCGGCGCCTTGACAGACCTCGGCCAGTTGATGAGCGCCGATGCCCGCCGCCGCGCCCCGGATGGTGTGGACGGCGTCGCGCCAGCCGTCGATCCGGGGCTCCAGCATGGCCGACCACATGGCCGCCTGTTCGGTGAACAGCCCCAGCACTTCTTCAGCCACCGCGTCGTCGCCGCCCGTCATGCGGTCCAGCACGCCGAAGTCGACGGCCCCCGACAAATCCCGTCGCGACATCAGCCTTCCTTCGCCAGCCGGGCGTGACGCGACGACCAGACGAAATAGATCACCAGACCGATGGCGTTCCAGATCAGGAAGCCGACCTGGGTCACGGGCTTCAGGCTGAGGAAGAAGACGACGCAGCCGATCACGGTGATCGCCGCCACCAACGGCCACAACGGCGCCTTGAACAGGCGCTTGCGGCCCGGGTCGCGCAGCCTCAGCACCACCAGACAGACGCCCACGGCGCAGAAGGCGGCCAGTGTGCCGGCGTTGGCCAGCGACGCCAGTTCGTCCAGCGGCAACAGTCCGGCCAGAATGGCCACGACCACGGCGGTGAAGATGGTCACCAGCGCCGGCACGCCGCGCGTCGAAATCCTGGCCAGCCGCCTTGGCAGCAGGCCGTCGCGCGCCATGCCCAGGAAGATCCGGCTCTGGCCGAACAGGAAGGCCAGCAGGACGGTCGGCAGGGCGACCACGGCGGAAGCGCCGATCCATTTGGCGGCGGTCCCCTGTCCCATCTCACGCAGGATCAGGGCCAGGGGCTCGGGACTGGCGGCGAACGAGCCGACCGGGCGGGCCCCGATCGCGGCCGCCGCGACCACCAGATACAGGGCCGTGCAGATCAGCATCGAGCCGACGATGCCGATGGCGAGGTCGCGCTCGGGCCGCTTCGTTTCCTCCGCCGCCGTCGAGATGGCGTCGAAGCCGTAGAAGGCGAAGAAGATGATGGCCGCAGCCGCCATCACCCCTGTCTTCACGAAGGGGGCGCCGAACCCGTTTGGCATGAAGGGGGTGAAGTGGGCGCTGTCGAAGGCGGGCAGGGCGATGGCCACGAACACAATCAGGGCGACGATCTTGATGACCACCAGCACAACGTTCAGATTGGCGCTCTCGCGCGTGCCCAGCAGAAGCAGCCCCGTGACCACGGCGATGATGAATATGGCCGGCAGGTTGATCAGCCCGCCCGCGTGCGGCCCCACAGTCAGGGCGGCGGGCAGGGCCAGGCTGACCCCGCCGATGTCGATCCCGTTCAGGAAACCGACCGCATAGCCAGACCAGCCCACGGCCACTGCCGAGACGACCAGCGAATATTCGAGGATCAGGCTCCAGCCCACGATCCAGGCGATCAACTCGCCCAGCACGGCGTAGGAATAGGTATAGGCGCTGCCCGCCGCCGGCATCATGGTCGACAGTTCTGCATAGGCCAGCGCCGCACAGGCGCAGACCAGTCCAGCCAGGGCGAAGCTGACCAGAACCGCGGGCCCGGCCAGTCCGGCCCCGACCCCGATCAGGGTCAGGATCCCGGTGCCGACGATGGCGCCGACGCCCAGCGCCAGAAGATGCGGCCAGCTCAGCGTCGCCTTCAGCCGCGGGCCATGCGTGGCCTCGTCATGCGGCGCATGCATCGCGTCGATCGACTTGCGCCGGTTCCAGAACGCCATTCGGCCGTCTCCCCCTGATTCCAGCCGCGACCTTAGCGCGCAGGCCGCGCTTTTCGAAAGCGCGGCGAAAATGCGCACTTGCGTCCGCCGCAGTCAGCCAGTATGTCCGCCCCTCCCCGACGCATACCAAGGCGACGGCGCGACGATCGGTACGGGTGATTAGCTCAGTTGGTAGAGCAGCTGACTCTTAATCAGCGGGTCGTAGGTTCGAACCCTACATCACCCACCATCGTCTTTCCTTCAGATACAGCTCGTCGCGGCGATCAGCCGGTCGCGGCCGAGACCTCGGGTTGCGTCGCCGTGGCGCGATAGAGTGCGTCGTACAGGCGATGGGGCTCCAGCGGCTTGGCGAGCCAGTCGGTCATGCCGGCGGCACGGCAGGCGGCGATCTGGACGGCTTCGGTGCCGGCGCTGAAGCCGATCACGGGGACGTCGGCGTTGGCCCAGCCCGAGGCGCGAAGGCGGCGGGTGACCTCATTGCCGTCGATGCCCGGCATGTTCACGTCCATCAGCACCACGTCGAAGGGCTGTCGTTCGAGAAGGTCGAGCGCCAGGCTTCCGTCCGAGGCGGTGACGAGCGCGACGTCGAGAGGTTGAAGCACCAGGGCGAGGGTCCGTCGATTGATCTCGTGATCGTCGACGGCCAGAACGCGCAACAGGCGCTCGGGCGCCGGATTGGCGCGCGATCCAGCGTCCGCGTCGGCGACCGGGACGCCCGCCGCCATGGTGACGGACACGGTGAAGGCCGCGCCCTGACCGGCCTCGCTGCGCGCGGTCAGGTCGCCGCCCATCAGCCGGGCAAGATCGCGGCTGACGGTGAGACCCAGACCGGTCCCGCCATAGGTGCGGGCGACCTCGGACGAGCCCTGGGCGAAGGGCGTGAACAGACGGGTCATGGCCTCGGGCGGTATGCCGGCCCCCTGATCGCGCACGGTGATCAGCAGGGCGCGGTCCTGGTCTCCCGGGATCTCGAGATCGACCTCGATGGTGACGACGCCGGCCGGAGTGAATTTGATCGCGTTCGACAGAAGATTGTTCAGGATCTGACGCAGGCGGTAGGGATCGCCGCGCAGCCAGACGTCTCCGGGGGAGGCGGGGACCTGAAGGGTCAGACCCTTGTCTGCGGCCTGGGCCTGCCAGAACCGGCGGGTGTCGGCGATCAGTCCCCACAGTTCGAAGTCGCGCGTCTCCAGGCTCATCGCACCGGCTTCCATCTTCGAATGGTCCAGCAGGTCGTTCAGCATCCGTGTCATCAGGGCGCTGGCGTCGATGATGAGGTCGGCGGTTTCCTGACGTTGCGCGGGCACGCTGTCGTCGCGGATGACCCGGGCGCCGGCGAGGATGGCGCTGACCGGCGTGCGCAGTTCGTGGCTGACGATGGCGGCCATCGCGGCGCGGTCCGCCATGGCCGTCTGGGCCTGTTCGACGCGCGTTCCGGCCTCGATCAGGGCCTCGATCTCGGCTCTGCGGGCCGCATGGACGCGCCAGTAGACGTTTATGATGGAGCCGATGAACAACAGGGAGGCGAGCGTGCTGAGCACGGGGTCGCCAGCCAGCGAACCATTGAAGGCCATGACCGGCATGGCTAGCAGGGCGAGCAGATAGGGGGCCGCACCGACGAAGAAGATGGATCGCGCCTCGATCCCCGAGGCGACATTGGTCAGAAGACCGCCGGCGATGATCAGCATGGCGAAGCCCTGCAGGCCGCGGCCGTCCATCGCCCAGATCGCGAGCGCCGTTCCGGCGAACAGGGCGGCCATGGCGATGGTCGAGACCAGGGCCAGGCCGACGTCGACACGGGTCGGCACGCGATCGGCCTGTCGGAAGCGGAACATCGCCAGAATCTCGAAGATCTGGATCACCGCCACGGCCACGAGCCAGGGAAGAACCCACCGATCCTGTCCGGCGTGCGAAAGCGCCCAGGCGACGACGAATGCGAGCAAAATTCGGACGGGCACCTGTTTGCGCCGCTCGTGGGCGGTCGCCGACAACAGGGGTCCAAGACGGTCGAGAAAGTTCATGGCGGCGCTCCGGACCTGTCGATTATCGACAGAAGCCGAACACGAGGTGAATCCCGGAACGTCGCTATCGAGGGCGTTCAGGTTTCGGGCGGGTGATCCTGCCAGCCGTTCGGCCGCCAGCCACTGAGCAGGGCCTCGACCGCGACCTGTACGGGGCCGCTGATCTCGCGTCGGCCGGCCTCCATTTCCCGGACCCGCGCGGCGGCCTTCTCCGGCGTGCCCGCCAGCCGCAGGGCGCGCGCCATCTGTCCGGGCTCCCAACCCAGTATCTGGCGTGCAAGTCTGAGTTCATCCGCCGGGCCTGCCATGGGCTTCCTCTCCGCGACGCCGGCGTTGATGCCGCGCGTGCGTCTTTTGATACCAGAGGCGCCGAATCCGTCCGGCGCCAATCGGAAAGTGCGGGCCGTTCAGCTGCGCGTGCGGTCGTAGACCGAGAACTCATGGGCGATACAGCGGTCAATCAGCAGCCGCCACACCGGTTCGGCGATGTCCGCCGACAGGTGGTGCTGGTCGGCGGCGACAAGGACCTTGGCCACGACATCCTCGATGCGGGGCTGGTCGTAAACCACGTCGCGGTTCGGCTTGATGCGGGCGGCGGCCTCCATGTAGCGCTGGCGTTCGGCCATCAGGGCGACCAGGGCGCGATCGAGGGCGTCGACCCCCTGACGGACCTCGATCATCGTGTGGCATTCGGCGGGATCGACGCGGGCGTCGACGGCGACAAGGGCAGGGTGGTGCATCATTTAATTCCGCTCATCCCGGCGAAGGCCGGGACCCAGTGCTTTTGCGACACTGGCCTTTGGGATCAAGAGCGGATTGCGACGCCGAACGTCGCACCGCCCAAAGATCCGGGTCCCGGCTTTCGCCGGGATGAGCGGGGTTTGCAAGTCAGCCGACGAAGGCGCGTTCCAGCACATAGTCGCCGGGTTCGGCGTTCGAGCCTTCTCTCAGGCCATAGGCCTCCAGCAGTTCGCCGGTTTCCTTGATCATCGCCATGGAGCCGCACAGCATGATGCGGTCGTGTTCGGCCGAGAAGCCCTCAGGCAGGCCGAGGTCGCGGAACAAGTCGCCGGACTTGATGCGGTCGGTTATGCGGCCAGCGTGCAGGGCGGCGTCGCCGTCGATCCCTTCGCGCGTCACGGTGGGATAGTAGACGAGCTGTTTCGCCGCCTCTTCGCCGACCAGGGGATCCTCATGGATCTCGCGCGAGAAGAAGTCGCGGTAGGCCAGATCGGCGACGTTGCGGACCGTGTGGCAGACGATCACCTGGCCAAAGCGCGAATAGGTGTCCGGGTCGCGCGCCACGGCCAGCCAGGGCGCCAGACCCGTGCCGGTGCCGATCAGGAACAGTCGTTGGCCGCCTGTCAGGGCGTCGAGGACCAGGGTGCCGGTCGGCTTCTTGCCCATCAGGACGTCGTCACCAGCCTGGATCTTCTGCAGACGCGAGGTCAGGGGGCCGTCCTGGACCTTGATGGAGAAGAACTCCAGTTCCTCGGCCCAGCCGGGGCTGGCGATCGAATAGGCGCGTAGCACGGGCTTGCCGCCGTCCTCGCCCGGCAGGCCGATCATGACGAACTCGCCCGAGCGGAAGCGGAAATCCTCGGGCCGTTCGACGGCGAAGGAGAACAGCTGATCGGTCCAGTGACGCACCCACTTCACCTTCAGCACATGGAACGGGCTGGGCTTGGGCGGGGTCAGGGCGGAGGCGGTGAGGAGGGCGTCGGTCATCCCCGGCTGTCTAGGCGCTCACGGTCGTGTGCGAAAGGCTCGCAGCCGTCGCAGGGCGTTACGGACAGTCGAAAAAATCTCGGTGACGGCGATAGAAACGGTCGTTAGCGTCCGCTCCCATGAGAACAGTTCTTCTAGCGTCCACGCTCTTGATCGCCGCCTCAGGGTCCGCCTTCGCCCAGTCGGCCCCCGATCCCTCCATTCTGACGCCGGAGCGCGTCTTCGCCGATCCAGCGCTCGCGGGGCCGGTGGCGCAGGGGGTGACACTGTCGCCCGACGGGGAGCTGGTGGCCTTTTTGAGGGCACGCGAGGACGACGTCTCGGTGCTGGACCTGTGGGCTGCGCCGACAGGGGCGGGTGAGCCATTCAAGCTGATCGACGCCCGCGCCCTGGTCCCCGAGGCCGGAGCCCTGTCCGAGGCCGAGAAGGCGCGGCGCGAGCGGATGCGGATCAGCCAGCGCGGCGTGGTGGAATACAGCTGGGACGAACAGGGCCGGTTCATCCTCGCCCCGCTCGAAGGCGACATATTCCTGGCCAGCCGGGCCGACCAGAGCGTCAAACGTCTGACCGAGACGGCGGCTGACGAGATCGACGCCAAGGTGTCGCCCAATGGGACGTACGTTTCCTATGTCCGCGATCAGGATCTGGTGATCCAGAATCTGACGACCAGCGTCGAGACCCCGATCACCGACGACGGCGATGGCCTGATCACCTGGGCCACGGCCGAGTTCATCGCCCAGGAAGAGCTGGATCGCGACACCGGCTATTGGTGGAGCCCGGACGAGCGCTACATCGCCTTGCAGCGCACCGACGAAACACCCGTCGACGTCGTTCCACGTCTGGACATCACCGGCGGCGGGGCCACCGTGATCGAGCAGCGCTATCCCCGCGCGGGTCGGCCCAACGCCGTGGTCGAACTGTATGTCCGGGACCTGCAGACAGGCGCGCGGATCAAGGTCGATCTGGGGGCCAATACCGACATCTATCTGGCGCGCGTGAACTGGTCGGCCGACGCTTCGGTCCTGTATGTGCAGCGGCTGTCGCGCGACCAGAAGCGGCTGGATCTGCTGTCCGTCGATCCGGCCACCGGCGCGGCTCGGGTCATCGCCACCCAGAGGTCGGACGCCTGGGTTCCACTGACCAACGACTTCAAGGCGCTGAAGGACGGGACCTTCATCTGGTCCAGCGAGGAGACCGGCTGGCGCCATCTGTACCTGTACGGTCGCGACGGCCGGCGGCTGCGGGCGATCACGCGCGGCGCCTGGCCGGTCAAGGGGTTGACCGGCGTCGATCAGGAAACCGGCGATGTCTTCTTCACCGCCTCGATGGCCGAAGGCCGCGAACAGCCGATCGAGCAGCAGCTGTTCCGAGCCAGCTTGAAGAAGACCCAGCCGCCCGTCGCCGTCACTCCGGCGGGCGGCTGGTGGAGCGCGACGATGAACGCGACCGGCACCGCCTATATCGGCGGTTATTCCGACCCGGCGACGCCGCCGCGGACAGGTCTGTATCGCGCCGACGGAACCTTTGTCCGCTGGATCGAGGAGAACGCCCTGGACGCGGACCATCCGTTCGCGCCCTACGCCTCGCGTCGTCAGACCCCCAACTTCGGAACGCTGCAGAGCCATGGCGAAACCCTGGTCTGGCAGATGACGACGCCGCCCGGATTCGACCCGTCGAAAACCTATCCAGTTGTGATGCAGGTCTATGGCGGACCCAGCGGCGGAGGGGTGCGTCGGTCGTGGCAGTCCGAGACCAGTCAACTGTTGACCGAGGCCGGATACATCGTTTTCCACATGGACAACCGGGGTGAGGGCGATCGCTCCGCCGCCTTTAAACAGGCACTGTATCTGAAGATGGGCCAACCTGAAGTCGAGGATCAGGTTTTGGCGGCCAACTATCTAAGATCACTGCCATATGTTGACGACGCGCGGATCGGCGTCATGGGTTGGAGCTATGGCGGCTTCATGAGCTTGATGATGCTGACCGAACCGAAGATGGGGCTGGCGGCGGCCGTGGCCGGGGCGCCGCCCACCGAGTGGGGTCTGTACGACACCGCCTATACCGAGCGGTTCATGTCGACGCCGCAAGCCAACGTCGAAGGCTATGCCGCATCGGACGTCATCCCGCGCCTGGGCGACCTGACCGGGCGGTTGATGCTGATGCACGGCATGGCCGACGACAACGTCATCTTCGAGAACTCGACCCGGGTCATCGACGCTCTTCAAGCCCGCAGCATTCCTTTCGAGATGATGCTGTTCCCCGGACAGAGGCATGGCGTTCGCGGCAATCCGCGCAAGCTTCTGGAGTGGCGCACGCGACTGGACTTCTTCGACCGTACGATCGGGGCGGGTTCGCACGGCGCTCCCTAACTCGCCTCTGACCAAGCAGGTGCGGGGTGTATGTGGGGAGAGCTGAGCCTTGCCATTCTTGACGGCAGGCCGTCACACTCAAGCCGTCCGCGGCCATGGCCCGGATCAGATTCGAAGGCTGAACCTCATGACGCTCCGCAGTTCCGCAACCGCCCGGTCCCTGGCGTCCAGCAAAAGGTGGGGCGGGCGGGGGCTGCGCATCGCCATCTACGCCTCGGCCCTGCTGGCCGGCGCGGCGAAGGCGCAGACGATCATTCCGCCCGACCAGCATGGATACGTCACGGTCGCCGGTGTCATCGACGGCCGCGTTGGGGCGGACGGGGTGCTGGCTGTTTCTCTGGCCCGGATCGAGCGGCTGGATGGCGATCTTCAGTCGGTGATTGTCACGGCTGTTGACCCCGAGGGCATCGACGGTTGGCCGGCGCTGCCGCTGCGAGGCCTGCCTGTTCTGCTGAAGGACAATATCGAGACCGCGGACATGCCGACCACGGCGGGGTCTCTGGCTCTGGCGGCCAATGCGCCGGGCCGGGACGCGCCTCTGGTCGGGCGACTGCGGGCGGCCGGGGCCGTGATCCTGGGCAAGACCAACCTGTCGGAATGGGCCAATATCCGCTCGTCGAATTCGACCAGCGGCTGGAGCGCGGTTGGCGGACTGACACGCAATCCCCATGCGCTGGATCGCAACACCTGCGGCTCATCATCCGGCAGCGGCGCAGCGGTTGCGGCGGGTCTGGCCCCGGCGGCCATCGGCACGGAAACGGACGGCTCCATCACCTGTCCGGCGGCGATCAATGGCGTTGTCGGATTCAAGCCGACGGTCGGCCTCGTGTCGCGGACCCATATCGTACCGATCAGCCATTCGCAGGACACCGCCGGGCCGATCACCCGCACGGTCGAGGACGCGGCGATCGTTCTGAGCGTGATCGCCGGCTCCGACCCCGCCGATCCCGCGACAGCCGAGGCGGACGCCCGAAAGGTCGACTATCGCGCGGCCCTGGACGCCGACTCCCTGCACGGCGTGAGGCTGGGCGTGATGCGCTTCGCCCTCGGCTCATCGGCCGGGACCGACGCTGTGTTCGAGACCAGTCTGCAAGCCCTGCGCGACGCCGGCGCCGTGCTGGTCGACATCGATAAGGCGCCGTCGGACGAAGAGGCGATGAGCGCCGCCGAACTGACTGTTCTGCTGACCGAGCTGAAGGCCGATCTGAACGCCTATCTGGCCTCGACCGATCCCAAGCAGGTGAAGACCCGCACCCTGGCCGATGTCATCGCCTTCAACATCGCCGAGCCGCGGGAATTGGCCCTGTTCGGGCAGGAGCTTTTCCTGAAGGCGGAAGGGGCCAAAGGATTGGACGACCCGGCCTATCTGGCGGCGCGGGCGACGTCGCTGCGGCTGGCGGGCGCGGACGGCATCGACAGGCTCATGGCGGATAATGACGTCGTGGCTCTGGTCGGGCCGACGACCGGACCGGCGTGGACGACCGACGTCGTCAACGGCGACCATTACGGCGGTTCGGTCTCGTCCATGCCCGCCATCGCCGGTTATCCGCACCTGACTGTGCCCATGGGGTTCGTTCGCGGCCTGCCCGTGGGGATCAGCTTCATCGGCGGGGCCTGGGACGACGCGCGCATTCTGTCGCTGGGCTACGCCTTCGAGCAGAAGACACGCGCTCTGCGTCCCTCGGGCCTGTTCCGGTCGGTAGATGTCATGGACGCGACGGCGCCCTTGCTTGCCCCGCTGTCGCCGCGCGCCAGCCCGGAGCCCTGACCAGGCCCTGACAACGTCGGGTTGCCGGCCAAGGAACCTTGAACAAGCGGAGCTGTTAGGCGGTCATGGAAAAGCTGTTCGTTCGTTTCGCCACCCTGACGGCCAAGATCGCCGGCAAGCCGTGGACCTTCATCGCCTGTCTGGCCGTGGTGGTGATCTGGGCGGCCTCTGGGCCGATCTTCAAGTTCAACGAGACGTGGCAACTGGTGATCAACACCGGCACGACCATCATCACCTTCCTGATGGTGTTCCTGATCCAGAACACCCAGAACCGCGATGGGGCGGCGATGCAGGCCAAGCTGGACGAACTGGTCTTCGCGGTGAAGCAGGCCGACGCCCGCTTCATCGGCATCGAGCACCTGACCGAGAAGGAGCTGGATGCGATCCTGGAGGAGGTCGAGAAGCGCGGCATCGCAGTCCAGGCCGGCAAGCCCGCGCGCGCCATCAAGGGCAAGCCGGGCGCTCGCGCCGAGGACATCGAGGCGGCCCAGCCCGCCAAAGCCAGCCCGACCAAGGCCAAAGCCGGCGCCCGCAAGTCCGCCGCGAAATGAGCGACCTGATCGCCAATGTCGTCGGTACGGCGGCGGCCCTGTGTTCCATCACTAGTTTCGCACCCCAGATGATCAAGATCTGGAAGGAGAAGGACGCGTCGTCCGTCAGCCTGAAGACCTATTCCCTGACAGTGATCTGTTTCGTGCTGTGGGTGGCGTACGGCGTCCTGACCACCGCCTGGCCCATAGTCGTCGCCAACGGGTGCGCCTTCGTCATGGCTCTGGGCGTGCTGGTGATGAAGTGGCGATTTCGCGGGCAGTGATGCGCGCCGGCCCTGCCCAGAGGCCGCGAATAGGCTAAGCTATGCTCGTGACCGACGCCAAATCCCAGACCGCGACTCATCCCATCGGACCGGCCCGCCGCGCCGCCGCGTTTCAGCGCATGCGCGACGCCCATTCGACCGAGATGGCCGAGGACTATGTCGAACTGATCGGCGACCTGATCGCCGAGATGGGCGAGGCCCGCCTGACCGATCTGGCCGAGAATCTGGGCGTCACCCACGCCACCGCCGCCAAGGTGGTGCAGCGGCTGCAGCGCGAGGGGCTGGTCGAGAGTCGGCCCTATCGCTCGATCTTCCTGACCGACGCCGGACGGACCATGGCCTCGGCCTCGCGGGAGCGGCACCGGATCGTCCATGATTTCCTGACCGCGCTGGGCGTCAGCGAGATCAATGCCGAGGCCGACGCAGAGGGCATGGAGCACCATGTCAGCGAGGAGACGCTGGCGGCGTTCGCGACGATGACCGAGCGGTTGCGCAAGGCCTGATCCCTCAAGATTTCATCGTGCCAAGCCGCGTGGCGCCGTGTAGTGAGTTCAGCCAAGGCTGAATAATTCAGCATGGGAACCGTTGCCGCATGCCCGACGCCGCGCCGCCTGACCGCAAGAGCCTGGTCTCGCGCCTGATCCGGCGCGAGAGCGCGGACGAGGCGCACCGGTCCCTGCCCGAGGCGTACCGCAGCCTGAACGTCTGGCAGGCGTCGGATGGCCAGCGTCCGTGGTGGCGGCGGATGCTGGGCTTCTTCGGCCCCGGGTTCCTGGTCGCCGTCGGCTATATGGACCCGGGCAATTGGGGCACCGATCTAGCGGGCGGCAGCCAGTTTGGATACGCCCTGTTGTGGGTCATCCTGGCGTCCAACCTGATGGCCATGCTGCTGCAGGTTCTGTGCGCGCGGCTGGGCATCGTCACGGGGCGCGATCTGGCGCAGTCCTGCCGCGACCGGTATTCGAAACCGACGTCGATCGCACTGTGGCTGCTGGCAGAGGTGGCGATCATCGCCTGCGATCTGGCCGAGCTGATCGGGGCGGCGGTGGCGCTGAACCTGCTGCTGGGCATTCCCCTGATCTGGGGAGTGGTGATCACCGGCTTCGACGTCCTGATCCTGCTGATGCTGGTCAATGTCGGTTTCCGCTGGCTGGAGGCGATCATCATCGCCCTGGTGTCGACCATCGGCCTGTGTTTCGCGATCACCGTCTTCATGGCCCAGCCGGACTGGCCGGCGGTGGCCCAGGGCGCCCTGATCCCGACGATGCCGAACACGGCGGCTCTGCTGATCTCGCTGGGCATCCTCGGGGCGACGGTCATGCCCCACAATCTGTATCTGCACTCGTCGATCGTGCAGACGCGGGCGCACGGTTCCAGCCGCGAGGACCTGAAGGCGGCGATCGGCCACAACACCGTCGACACCATCTTCGCCCTGGCCTGCGCCTTCTTCGTCAACGCCGCGATCCTGGTGCTGGCCGCCTCGGTGTTCTGGCGCAGCGGCATTCAGGTCGATGAGTTGCAGCAGGCGCACGAGCTGCTGAAGCCGGCGCTGGGCGGGGCGGCCGCGACCATGTTCGCCGTGGCCCTGCTGTGTTCGGGCCAGTCCTCGACCATCACCGGCACCCTGGCCGGCCAGATCGTGATGGAAGGCTTTCTGCGCATCCGCATCGCGCCTTGGCTGAGGCGGATGATTACCCGGAGCATCGCCATCGTCCCGGCCCTGTTCATCGTCTCCAGCACGGGCGGGCAGGACACGGTACAGCTGCTGGTCCTGTCGCAGGTGGTGCTGTCGATGCAGTTGCCGTTCGCCATCTTCCCGCTGATGGCTGTCACCTCGTCGAGAGCGGCGATGGGGGAGTTCGCCAATCCGCCGCCCGTGAAGATCGTCGGCTATAGCGTCTGCGGGCTGATCGCGGGGCTGAACCTGTATCTATTGTGGAGCACGATCGGCCCGGTCTGGGTCGGGGTCATCGTCGCCATCATGGCCGGCTTCGCGGCCTGGGTGCGGTTCGGATATCGCGCGCCGGAGACGGTGCGCGTCGGCGACTGAGGCGTTCCGGGCACAGGACAACAGATCATGCCACTCGGCACAACGGGCGACCTTTCATACAGGTTGGGCCCGACCTAGGGTTCTCCTCAATGGCTACCGGACCAATCCGGAGCGATCCCTAGGGGGGCTCACCGATGCGACTTTCCACCATCCTTGCGACCAGTGTCGCCGCGATCGCCCTCAGCGCCGGCGCCGCATCGGCCCAACAGGCCCCGACCGAAGGCGCATCCCAGGTCGACGACGTCATCGTCACGGCGCGGAAGCGCGAGGAGCGTCTGCAGGACGTGCCGATCGCCGTCACCGCCGTTTCGGGCGAGACGCTGGAACGCGAACAGATCAACGTCATCAAGGATGTCGCCGGCCTGACCCCCGGGCTGAACATCTCGTCTGACGCCGTCGGGCGCGCCTTCATGTCGATCCGCGGCGTCGGCACCACCCTGATCGACACGGTTCAGCCGGGCGTCGGCATCTTCATCGACGGCATCTACCAGCCCAACACTTCTTATCTGAACAATCCCGTCGTGGATGTGGAGCGGATCGAGGTGCTGAAGGGGCCGCAGGGCACCCTGTTCGGCAACAACACCCTGGGCGGGGCGATCAACGTCATCACCCGCGCGCCCACCGACACCTTCACCGGCCGCGCCACGGCGTCATACGCCGGACCCGACAACTATCAGACCATCGCCGGCAGCATCAGCGGCCCGATCATCGAGGGCTCGCTGCGCGGGCGTCTGGCCGCGAGCTATCATACCCAGGACGGCTTCTCGACGAATCTGCTGGTCGGCGGCGACGCCCGGCCGATGGAATCGGAAGCGGTCAACGGGACCCTGGTATGGGAGGTCCCGCAGGCCCAGCGGACGGAACTGAGCCTGAACGGCTATTTCAATCGGGTGACCGGTTCCCAAACCGCCTATGCCAGCCCCTCGGGCCCGACCGACTACGTCGACGATGTGCCGACGAACTTCAACAGCATCGCGCGGTACGACTATTTCGGTTTCAGCGGAAAGCTGGTCACCGACCTCGACGCGAAGACGACCATGACGCTGATCCTGGCCTATGACGACAAGGAAGGTCAGGCTTCGGGCGACGGCGACTTCGGTCCCGTGCCGATCATTCAGGTCACCGATGGCCGCAACAAACGCGAGACCTATACGGGCGAGGTTCGTTTCGACACGGCCTGGTCCGACCGTTTCAGCACCCTGATAGGCGGGTTCGCCAACAAATCGGACAGCGAGGACGACGTGTCCCGCCTGATCGACGTCGGCGCCCTGACCGGCCTGTTCCCCATTGGCGCCGTGGTCGCGCCGGCCCGCGACATCCAGACCAGCGAACTGCAGTCGCAGGCCCTCTACGCCAACGGTTTCTATGACCTGACCGACAGCATCGAACTGTCGGCCGGCATCCGCTTCGACCATCAGGAGGTCACGGTCTCGGGCACGGCCGGCACCTATACCGCCGACGAGTGGCAGCCCCGTTTCACCCTGCGCAAGACCTGGAACCCGAACCACTCGACCTACGGGTCGATTTCGCGGGGCTTCCGCGGCGGCGGCGCCAATGCGCCGGGGGCGCCGAACCCCTTCTATCAAGGTGACTCGGTCTGGACCTATGAGATCGGCGACAAGTTCACCAACGACAGTCGTACGCTGACGGTCAACACGGCGGTCTATTTCAACGACTACAGCCACTATATCGGTCAGAACTCGCTGACGCCGTCGCTGGTCGCGGTCAACCTGAACACCGGCGACGTCGAGAGCTATGGCGCCGAGGTCGAGGGCATCTGGACGCCAAGCGACATGTTCCAGCTGCGCGGCGGGATCACCTACAACCACGCCCGGATCACCGACGACTCCGAATACGAGGCGGTCATCGGCACGGGTCTGGCCAGCGACAGGATCCTGTTCCAGCCCGACTGGAATGGCTTCCTGACAGCCAGCGTCACCAAGCCGATGGGGGCGGGCGACATCCGCGCCGACGTCACCGCCATCTACAAGGGCGAACGGGTGGGGTCGAGCCTTAGTCCGACGTTCGCGCCGACACTGGAAGGCTATACCGTCGTCAACGCCAACATCGCCTACGAGTGGGACAAGTACACGGCGTCGATCTTCGCCACCAACCTGCTGGGCGAGGACTATTTCGACTCCTACCTCGACCAGTCATTGCTGAGCGCCTTCGGCTTCCCGGCGGCGGCGGTGCACAACCTGGGCATCACCGGCGACGATCGCCGGGTCGGGGTCCGGCTCAGCGCACGGTTCTGATATCCACGGGCGGGGCGTCTGACGCTCCGCCCGTTTCGCGTTTCAACCATCGCCGGACGCCGTCTCGAGGGGCGGGAGGCGGGAGAGCGACATTGGCTTCTGATCTGACCTCCACGACCGTCGACGCCCCGTGCGCGACGGTCGCCTCGTCTCCGGTTACCGGAGCCCTGCTGAAGACGGCTTGGGGCGCGGTGATCCTGCTGGGGCTAATCGTGCTGGCAGGGTCGTCGGCGCGGACCTTGTTCGCGCCGATCCAGGAGGCGGCCAAGCAGGACCTGGGCCTGACCGACTTCCAGCTCAGCATGGTGCAGGGGATCGCCGCCGCGATTCCCGTCGCCCTGGTCTCGATCCCCCTGGGCTGGCTGGCCGACCATTCCAGCCGTATCCGCATCCTGATCGGTCTGGCCTTGTGCTGGACGATCGGGACGGTGATGACAGCCTTCGTCGACGGGTTCGGCTGGCTGTTCTTCGCGCGAATGCTGGCCGGACTGGGCGGGACCTGCGTGGTGCCCGTGGCCATCTCTGTCGCGTCCGATCTGTGCCTGCCTGACCAGAGGGGACGGTCGATGCTGTTCCTCGCCATCGGCAATGTCGCCGGGGCGGCCGTGGCGTTTGGCGTTGGCGGGGCCCTGTTCGGAGTTTTCTCGGGCAACGTCGTCCTGCCGATCTTCCATCTCAGCGCGTGGCGCGAGGTGCATCTGGCGTTCGGTCTGGCCAGCATCGTCCTGATCCTGCCCCTGCTGTTCATGCGTGAGCCGGCGCGTCACGAGGTCGAGAAGGTCGGCGCCGCGATCGGGCCGACCGTGCGGGCGTTGTGGGCGCGGCGGGCCTTCCTGCTGCCGCTGTTCGTGGGGCAGGTCGGGGTGACCATGGCCGACGCCTCGGCCGCCATCTGGGCCGCGCCGGTGCTGTCGCGCGACTTCGGCCTGCAGCCGGCCCAGTTCGCGGGCTGGATGGGCGGAGTGATCCTGCTGGCCGGCATCTTCGGCGCAGTTCTGGGCGGTTTCTCGGCCGACTGGGGTCACAAGCGCAAGCGTCGGGGCGGCATCCTGATCGGGGCTGTCATCGCCGCCGCCATCGGCGTGCCCACGGCTCTGTTCCCGATCATGCCCACGGTGTCCGCCTTCGGGATCATGCTGTTGGTCCTGCTGCTGAGCGGGACGGTCACGGGGCTGATCACGGCCACGGCCATCGCCGTCCTGGTGCCGAACGAGGAGAGGGGCCTGTGCCTGGGCGCCTTCATGATCCTGGGCTCGATCGTGGGGCTTGGCGTATCCCCAATCCTCGTCACCCTCGGCAGTCAGGCCTTGGGCGGCGAGCATGCGCTGGGCATGGGTCTGGCGCTGGTCGGGGTGATCGTCGGCCTGTTGTCGTTGGGCGGGTTCGTGCTGGCGATGCTGAACGCGCCAGTGCGCGAACCGTCGGAACTGGCCCTGCCGGTCGCAGCGCACTGACCTCTACCGTGGTCCCCGGGCGACCGGGGACCACGGGCAAGCGATCAGGAGGCTTTCTGGCTATCCCACCAGCGTACGGCGTCCGCGTCGCGGGCGCTGAGGTCGGGGTAGGCGGGGTCCGAACCGACGTCCGGCACACGCCGCCATGAACGGGCGCATTTCGGGAAGTCGGCCAGCCGGACCTCGGCCGTCACCGCATCGCCGCCGACGATCAGTTCGGCGCCCGAGGTGCGGAACACCTCGGCGGCGTCCAGACCCTCGAATGGCGCGAAGGCCTCGGCCGGGCCGGTGACCACGGGCCAGGCGTCCAGCGCCCCGCCGATGGTCTTGGCGCGACGCGCTTCCTCCAGAGCTTCGTTGACGGTCTCGAGCACGCGCTGGGCGGCGATCCACCGCCGGGCCTCGGCCGGATTGTTCCACTCCGCCGGCGTCTCCGGAATTACGCGCAGGCAGTTGGTGCCGGCGTTGGGGAAGCGGGTCAGCCAGGCTTCTTCCATGGTGAAGGGCGTCAGGGGCGCCAGCCAGGCGGTCAGGCGCATGAAGACCTCGTCCATCACGGTGCGGGCCGCGCGGCGGCGGATCGCATCGGGACGGTCGCAGTAGAGGCTGTCCTTGCGGATGTCGAAATACAGGGCCGACAGGTCGCCGGCGCAGAGCTCCAGCACCGGGCGGACGACGTCCTGGAAGCGGTAATCGGCATAGGCGTCGCGGACCTGGCCATCCAGTTCGTGCAGCCGGTGCAGGATGAAACGTTCCAGCGGCGGCATCTGGTCCAGCGGCAGGCGTTCGGCCTCGTCGAAACCGTCCAGCGCGCCCAGCAGATAGCGGACGGTGTTGCGCAGCTTGCGATAGGCGTCGACCGTGGTCTGGAGGATCTGCTTCCCGATCCGCTGGTCCTCGGCATAGTCGACCAGAGCGACCCACAGACGCAGGATGTCGGCGCCGGACTCCTTGATCACGACGGCCGGGTCTGTGGTGTTGCCTTTCGACTTGGACATCTTCTCACCCTTGTCGTCCTGGGTGAAACCATGAGTCAGCACGGCCTTGTAGGGCGCGCGGCCGCGAGTGCCTGAGCCTTCCAGCAGGTTGGACTGGAACCAGCCGCGATGCTGGTCCGAACCTTCCAGATACAGGTCCGCCGGCCAGTGCGACGGGCGGTCGCCGGAGTAGCCGTGGGCCGGATCGCGGGGCTCGAGCGTGAAGGCATGAGTGCAGCCGCTGTCGAACCAGACGTCGAGGATGTCCTGGATCTTCTCGTAACGGGAGGGGTCGTGGGCGCCGAGGAAGTCGGCGTCGGGCCGATCAAACCAGGCGTCGGCGCCGCCCTCGGTGATTGCGGTCAGGATGCGGGCGTCGACCTCGGCGTCATGCAGGGGATGGCCGGTCTCCTTGTCCACGAACATAGCGAGCGGCGTGCCCCAGGCGCGCTGGCGGCTGATCAGCCAGTCGGGGCGGCCCTCAACCATCGAGCGGATGCGGTTCTTGCCCGCCGCAGGGTGGAAGGCGGTCTGGTCGATGGCGGTCAGGGCCGTGTCGCGCAGGGTCTCGCCGGACTTCAGCGGCTGGTCCATGCGGATGAACCACTGGGGCGTGTTGCGGAAGATGACCGGCGCCTTGGAGCGCCAGCTGTGGGGATAGGAGTGCTCCAGCCGGCCGCGCGCCAGCAGGGTCCCGGCCTCGATCATTTTTTCCATCACAGCGCCGTTGGCGGGACCGAACTTGCCGGTCTTCTTGCCCTCGGTCTCCAGCACCTTCAGGCCGGCGAACAGGGGCACGCCGGGATAGTAGGCGCCGTCCTGGTCTACGGTGTCCGGCACCTCGTGATGGCCGTGGGCCTTCCAGACGTCATAGTCGTCCGCGCCATGGCCCGGGGCCGTGTGGACGAAGCCGGTGCCGGCGTCGTCGGTCACATGGTCGCCGTCCAGCAGGGGTACGTTGAAGCGATAGCCGTCATCCAGTTCGGCCAACGGGTGAGCCGCGACGAGGCCGGACGGGTTGATGTCGTCCAGCCGGGTCCAGGTCGCGATCTTGGCGGCCTTGAACACCTCTTCGGCCAGCTTGTCGGCCAGGATCAGCCGGTCGCCCGGCTTGGCCCATGGGGCGAACTCGAGACCGGTCTCCATCGACTGGACCTCATAGAGGCCATAGGCGATCTCGGGTCCGAAGCTGATCGCCCGGTTGGCCGGGATGGTCCAGGGCGTGGTGGTCCAGATGACGATCGACGGCGTCTGGTGGCGGAAGGCCAGCAGGTCGTCGGGGTGGTCGTCGGTGGCCGCGATGACCGGGAATTTGACCCAGATCGTCGGGCTGACGTGGTCGTGGTACTCGATCTCGGCGTCGGCCAGGGCGGTGCGCTCGACCGGCGACCACATCACCGGCTTGGAACCGCGGTACAGCTGGCCCGAGTTCTTGAACTTGTGGAACTCCCGGACGATCGCCGCCTCGGTGGAGAAGTCCATGGTGGCGTAGCGGTTGTCCCAGTCGCCGGTGATGCCCAGGCGTTTGAACTGGTCGCGCTGAACGTCGATCCAGCCGGTGGCGTATTCGCGGCAGGCGGCGCGGAACTCGGCCTTGGAGACCTCGTCCTTGCGCTTGCCCTGGGCGCGATAGCGTTCCTCGATCTTCCACTCGATCGGCAGGCCGTGGCAGTCCCAGCCGGGGACGTAGTCGACGTCATAGCCCAGCAGGAAGCGGCTGCGGACCACGAAGTCCTTCAGCGTTTTGTTCAGGGCGTGGCCGATGTGGATGTCGCCGTTGGCGTATGGCGGGCCGTCGTGCAGGACGTACAGCGGGGCCTTTTGCGCCTGCCGTGCGGCGCGCAGGGTGGCGTACAGGTCGCCCCATTGCTCGATGATCGCCGGCTCCTTCTGGGGCAGGCCGCCGCGCATGGGGAAGGGGGTCTCGGGCAGGAAGACCGTCTCGCGATAATCGCGACCGGTGGGGGAATCGGGAGTCGTGGCGTCTGACATGGGGCGTCTCGGTAGTCGGAAGGGGGACGTAGGCGGCGGCTTCAACCCGACGAGCGCGGGGGCATATGCCCCGTCGGCGCTACGCCGGGCGGCTAATCCGGGCCGGAATGTTCAGGCGGACGTCCATGGCGGGCGGTGTAACAGGTGACAGCCCACGGGAAAAGCGTAGCGTGACCGTCAAGGCGCAAAGCCTGATCGACCCAGGGAGTGAAGATGCGTCCGACCCTTGTTTCCCTCGCCCTGACGGCCGTCGTCGTCGTCCTGTCGGCCTGTTCCGACGGCGAGGCCGCGAAAACCGCGCCGCCCGAGGCCGCCGCCGCCCTGCCGCCCGGTCGACCCGCCATCTATGCGGCCCAGCCCGAGGGGCCGGAGCCATTCGTCCGCGCCCTGTACGCCGTTTATGTCGCCGGGGGACCGAAGGAGCCAGCGCCCGCTCCCGGACAGGACCCGATCTATTCGCGGATGATGAATGCGACCATGGGCGCCGATGTACGGGTGGCGAAGGGCGAGGTCCCCAGGCTGGCCTATGACCTGATCTGCGGATGTCAGGATCAGGGGGCGTTCACGCTGGATAGCCTGACGGTCGGCCAGATGGGCCCCAATGACGCCACGGCGGCCGTCGTCTTCACCAATGACGGCCGAACCACGAGCCAGACGCTGAAACTGGTTCGTGAAGGCGTCAACTGGAAGGTCGACGACATCGTCGGCGCCGACGGCAAGTCGGTCCAGGCCGAGACCATCAAGGTCATCGAGGCGGCCGGGGGCTAGCCTCGCTTCAGCACGGCCCGCGCCGCCGCGGCGTCGCCGTCGATCTGGATCTTGAGGGCGGCGAGATCGTCGAAGGTCATCTCTCCACGAAGCAGGGCGACCAGCTCGGTCTCGATCGTCTGGCCGTAGAGGTCTTCGGCGAAGTCGAACAGCCAGACCTCGAGCAGGGGATCCTCGATTTCGAACATCGGGCGGACGCCGAGGTTGGCGACGCCGTCGACGACGCGGCCGTCGGGAAGGCGGGTTCGGGTGGCGTAGACGCCATAGGCCGGGCGCATATAGCCGCCGAGGCGGACATTGGCGGTGGGGACGCCGATGGTGCGGCCGCGCTTGTCGCCGTGGACGACCTCGCCCTCGATGGCGAAGGGGCGGCCGAGGATTGCGGCGGCGCGGTCCATGTCGCCGGCCTTCAAGGCTTCTCGCACGGCGCTGGACGAGAGTTTCAGCCCGTCGGGATCGTCGATCCGGTGGGCGACCGAGACCGAGAAGCCGAGGGTGTCGCCATAGACGCCCATGGCTTGGGGCGAGCCGGTGCGGCCCTTGCCGAAGGTGAAGTCGAAGCCGATGGCGGCGTGGCGGATGTCGAGGCCGTCGGACAGGACGCGGCGGGCGAACTCCACGTCGGTCATGGCCGCCATCTCGCCGTCGAACGGCAGCAGATACAGGCGGTCGACCTTCAGCGGCTCCAGCGCCCGGGCCATCTGGCCGGAAGTCATCAGGCGGAAGGGGGCGGCGTCGGGCTGGAACCAGCGGCGGGGGTGAGGGTCGAAGCTGACGACGGCGAGGGGCGCGCCGAGGGCGTCGGAGGCCTTGCGGGCGTTGGCGATGACGGCCTGGTGGCCGCGATGGACGCCGTCGAACGCGCCGATGGCGACGGCGGCGCCCTTCTGATCGTCGGGCAGGTCACGCCAGTCGCGAATGACCTCGATGGCGCCGGCGCCGGGCATGGCGGTCGGTCAGGCCTTGGCGGGCCGGCGGCGGCGGGGGACGCGCACGGTCGCCTCGCCGTCCATGATGGCGTCGTCGCCGACGAAGCCTTCGCACTTCAGCGTCACCCGGGCGCTGACCTCGTCGATGGCCGAGACGGTGATCCGGGCCACGACCACGTCGCCGATTCGCACGGGTTTGTGGAAGGCCAGGGTCTGGGTCAGGTAGATGGCGCCGGCGCCGGGCAGGATGGTGCCAACCACCGCCGAGCCGAACGAGGCGGACAGAAGCCCGTGGGCGATCCGGCCACGATAGGCGGTCTTGGAGGCGAAGGCCTCGTCCATGTGCACCGGATTGAAGTCGTCCGAAGCCTCGGCGAACTGCTGGATGCGGTCCTCGGTGATGGTCACCGGTTTCTCGGCGACCATGCCCACACGGAGTTCATCGAGGATATAGCCCCCCGACGGATGCTGCTGAACCATTTCGACCATGCGAGGGTGTTAGCGCCGGTGCGACGGTTTGGCGAGGGTTCGCGGCGCCGTTCGCCGATTTCGGGTCACCAGACCAGGTCCAGCGTGGCGTAGCGGGCGTAGGTGGTCTCGGCCTTCAGCAGCTCGGCGGCCTTTTCGGGGTCCAGCCGGCCGTCTGGGCCACGCGCCGCGTCGCCGTGGATGCCCTGGGCGATGAACAGGCAGTCGAGGCCTTGCTGGTTGGCGCCGAGCACGTCGGTGACCACGCCGTCGCCGATGCACAGGACGCGAGACCGGTCGACCGGACGACCCAGCAGACGCTCGGCCTCGGCCAGGGCGAGGGCGTAGATCGGGCCGTACGGCTTGCCCGCCATGGTCACCCGGCCGCCCAGGGATTCGTAGAGATCAGCCAGCGATCCGCCGCAGTAGATGATCCTGTCGCCGCGCTGGACGATGCGGTCGGGGTTGGCGCAGATCAGCTCGAGGTCCCTGGCCGCGGCGGGGATCAGCTGTTCGCGATAGTGTTCAGGGGTCTCGGTCTCGTCGTCGATCATGCCGGTGACGGAGATGAAGGCGGCGTCGTCGGCGCCCTTCGCCTCGGTCAGGCCGAGACCTTCGTAGAGGATGGCGTCGCGGTCGGGGCCGATGATCCAGGCCGGGCCGGGGGCGCGCTTCGACAGTTCGGCGCGGGTGGCGTCGCCCGAGGTGACGAAGGCCCGCCAGCTGTCACGGGGCACGCCGAGGCCGTCCAGCTGGGCGATCACGTCCGAGGCGGGGCGGGGCGAGTTGGAGATCAGGACGACGTGTCCGTTCTCGCGGTTGAACCGGGCGAGAGCCTCGCAGGCCTCGGGCCAGCTTTCGCGACCGTTGTGGATCACGCCCCAGACATCGCACAGCAGGATGTCGTAGTCGGCGGCGATGGCGGACAGGCCGGGGAGGGCGTGGGGAAGGGTCATGCGAGGGAGATAGCGGCTCTGGAGGGCGGGGAGAAGGCGGCGGCTGCTGTCCGGGCTCAGGGGCGGGTGCGGACTTCCCAGTCGACGGTCCAGCGGTTGGGCCCGGCGCGCTTCAGCTCGCTGACGGCGGCGGGGACCTGTCGGTCGAGACCGTCCAGCAGGACCGTGCCGCCGCTGACCGAGGCGATGGTGGTGTTGGTCTGCCAGAAGGGGCCGCCGCCGGCGCGCATCGAGAAGCGAAGGTGGACGGTGTCGTTGACCTGCGGCATCGGCGTCTCCTGCGGTGGGGCCGCGATGTGGTCCCGCCAGGGGGCGACGTCAACCTCAGGCGTTCACAGGCCGCACCGCAGGGTCCTCCCAGTCCTCGGGATGGACGGCGTCCTCGACGCTGAGTTGCCGCAGCAGTTCGATGGCGGCGGTTGGCGAGGCATGGGCGGCGGCGACGGTGGCCATCATCTTGGCGGCGAGCTCAGGGCTGAGCCGGGGAGCCGTCATCGACCAGTCGGGGAAGATGCGGCCGGTGACCTCGGTCCGGGAGACGACGGTGATCTCGCCATGGCGCGGATCGCCTTCCAGACGCCTGATCAGACGGTCGAGGTCCTCACGGGCGCCTTCGACGACCTGGAAAAAGGTGGCGTCGCTGTAGACCAGCGAACCGGTGATCTGGTCGCGGCTGTTGTTGCGCTGGGAGACCGCCAGGATGTCGGCGATGACCAGCAGGGACTCCAGCTTGATGTTCGCTCTGCTGTAGTAGGCCAGTCGTTCAAGTCGTGCAGCCATTTCGGGGTCCTGACGCCAATCGTGGACGCCGCCAACGTCGCGCCGGCGCGGACGTTCCTGTGTCCGGTTTCGACGGAGCCGGCCGGCTCTGCTCGGCTGCGACTTGCCCAGCCGAACGAGCGGTGGGATGCAGGGCGCGCCAGCGTCGGCAACAGGGAAAGTCCGGACATGAGCGCCTTCGAAATCACCCGCGACGGAGCCGTCGCCCATCTGCGTCTGACGCGGCCCGAGGCCTCGAACGCGCTGGACGTCGAATTCTGGCGCACCTTCGGCCCGGCGCTGAAGGCGCTGGACCAGACGGGCGAGGTCCATGCCCTGGTGATCTCGGGGGAGGGGCGGAATTTCTGCGCCGGGATGGACATCTCGGTCTTCTCCAGCGGCGCGATCCTGCCGGCCGATACGGCGGCGCAGCGCCAGGCCTTTCATCAGGCGGCGCGTGATCTGCAGGACGCCCTGACCATGCTGGAGAAGGTGCGGTTCCCGGTCATCGCCGCCGTGCAGGGGGCCTGCGTGGGGGCGGGACTGGACATGGTGTCGGCCTGCGATCTGAGGCTGGCGGCGGCGGACGCGTACTTCCGGATCGAGGAGATCAACATCGGGATGATGGCCGACGTCGGAAGTCTGCAGCGGCTGCCGAAGGTTTTGCCAGAGGGGGTGGTGCGCGAACTGGCCTATCTGGGGACCAGTCTGGCGGCGGACCGGGCCGAACGACTGGGCTTCGTCAGCGCGGTCCACGCGGACGGCGAGGCCGTCGTCGCCGCCGCGCTGGAGATGGCCCGCGCCATCGCCGCCAAGGCGCCGCTGGCCGTCTCGGGATCGAAGGCGGCGATCACCTATGCCCGGGATCATACGGTGGCCGAGGGGCTGGAGTGGGTGGCGATCATGCAGGGCTCGCTATGGAACACGGCCGACATCCTGGCCGCCATCCAGGCGCGGAGGGCGAAGGAACCCGCGACGTTCGCGGCCCTGGCGCCGTTCGCCGGCCTCGGGGCGTCGGACAGCCAGCGGCGGACGTAAGGCGTCAGATTACCTCGAATTAAAGCGCCGTTCGCCGACGCTGTTGTATCCGGTCTGAA
>Ga0247813_10000498_pt1 | contig 36211 bp, 35 predicted proteins | sample UWRJL169409C1_FD_180719 | JGI IMG/M metagenome (GOLD analysis project Ga0247813, IMG submission 180719) | Plant litter microbial communities from Arlington Agricultural Research Station in Wisconsin, United States - UWRJ-L169-409C-1 | ecosystem: Environmental > Terrestrial > Plant litter >... | reverse complement strand
ACCGAACGAGAGCCCGTAGGCGGCCACCGAGAGCCCCACCGAGAGGGACATGCGCCACGCGGCCGCGTCAGCCTTCGCGGCAGGATCGGGCGCTGAATCCGGCTTACTCGTTGCCATTGCTGGCCGCAGCGCCGCGGATCGCTTCGAGCAGGACCTCGGGCGCGGCATCCTTGTACAGGATGTCGTGCACGCCAGCGGCCGCCGCGGCCGGGATGTGGTCGTCGAGGTCGAGTGCGGTCACGAGGACGATGCGCGGGGCTGGTCCGAGGCCCTGTACCTGCGCGTCGGTGGAGATGCGGGTGGCAGCGACGAGACCGTTGACGCGCGGCATCCGGATGTCCATGAGGACAACGTCGGTGAGGGTGCGACGCACGATCGCGAGAGCCTGCGCGCCGTCGCCGGCCTGGCCGATGACCTTGATGTCGGGCTGTGACTCGAGAACCATGCGAAAACCATCGCGCTGGAGCGGCTGATCGTCGACGATGAGCACGCTGATCGTCTTCTTCACGGTGCGCGCCATTACGAGTCCAGGTTCACGCCGTGGATGCCGTTGTGGTATCTCAGCGTCGGGAACGACGCGGTGACCGAGAAACCGACCCCGGGGATCGTGATCGCGGAGAACACGCCGCCGAACAGCTCGGTGCGCTCCCGCATCTCGGTCATCCCCGCACCGCTCACGACGTCAGTGAGAGCATGAAGGTCTTCATCGATGTCGTAGGCGCGTGCGCGGGACTCTTCGTTCGGGTCCCCACCGGCACGGCGCACCTCGTTGCGGGCACCGTCGTCGTCGACCTTGACCTGGAAGCCGTCGTCGGTCCAGGTGAACGCAACAGTGACCGCCGTGCCCTCGCCGCCATGGGTGAGGGCGTTGGAGAGCGACTCCTGAAGAATGCGGTAGACGGCGAGCTCAGCGCCCGGCTTGAGCTGGAACTTCTTGCCCGTCTCCGAGAAGTCGATCGATAGGCCAGCCTCGCGCATGACGCGAAACAGGTCACGTGCGCTCTTGAGCTCCGGCTGGGTGTCGACTGCCGCGTCCCCCTCGCGCACGAGAGACATGACCCGGCGCAGGTCGGCGAGTGTGCTGCGCGCTGCCTCACCGATGGTCGATGCTGCGCGCACGGCCACGGTCGGGTCGGCGTCTCCGGCGTACCGGGCGCCGTCGGCCTGGCTGATGAGCACGGACATGTCGTGCACCGCGACCTCGTGGAGTTCGCGAATGATGCGCAAGCGCCCGGTCTGCTCGGCAAGGGAGAGCTCGAGGTCGATGCGTTCACGCTCCGACTCGACGCGGAGGTCGCGCTCCTTGGAGCGCCCGCGGCGAGCGAAACGCCAGGCGATGAGAAGGGTGAGAGCGATGAGGAGCAGTGCTCCGACCGCTGACGCGAGTACGACGATGACGAGTACCGAATTGTCATCAATCCACGCGTTCACGACAGCCTCTCTCCCGGCCCCCAGCGGGCCAAGAGAGAGACTATCGCTTCGTTACTTCGCTGGCGGAACCTGCGGTCCGTTGTTCGCCCTCAGCACTTCGAGGCGAGCACGGTATTCCTTCTCGTCGATGTCGCCCTGGGCGAAGCGCTCAGCGAGGGTGGACTCGGCACTCCGGGCGGGGTTGCCCCAGTGTCCGTGGTGTCCGCCGTAGTAGCCGCCTTCGAATGCACGACGACGGAAACGGCGACCGAACAATCCCACGATGAGCACGAACAGGAGCACCCAGAACAGCGGGATGACGAAGAACAGCCAGGGGAAGCCGTGGCCCACGGGGCCGGCGACGAGAGCTAGGGAATCGAGCACGGTGTAATCCATTCGTTGGGGGTTCCGGCGGAACCTCGTAGCACCGAGTCTTCTCCGAAGCCCTTCCGACGGAATCTGCCCGGTGGCTACACTCGCGCTACTCCCCCGGGAGCAGAAACACGGTGCCCGACTACTACGGGCGTCCGGCCTTCACGAGACCGGTCTCGTACGCCACGACGACGAGCTGCACGCGGTCGCGCGCGAGCAGCTTCGACATGATGCGGGAGACATGGGTCTTGGCGGTGAGCGGGCTCAGAAAGAGCTCACGACCGATCTCGTCGTTCGTGAGACCCTGGCCGACGAGGGCCAGCACCTCGCGCTCCCGGTCCGTCAGCACGGAGAGCTGGGCGGTGTCGGGGGCATCCTTGAGGTCGCCGGCGATTCGCTCGAGAAGACGCTTGGTTACACCGGGGCTGAGCAGCGCGTCACCGCCCGCAACCACACGGACCGCACGAATGAGCTCGACCGGCTCGGTGTCCTTGACGAGAAATCCACTCGCTCCCGCACGGATCGCCTGGCCGACATACTCGTCGAGCTCGAAGGTCGTGACGATCACGATGTGCGTATCGGCGAGAGCGGGGTTTGCAGCGATCTGCTCGGTCGCCCACAGCCCGTCGCCGTCGGGCATGCGGATGTCCATGAGCACGACGTCGGGCTTCTGCGTCGTCACGAGTGCAACGGCCTCTGCCCCGGTTCCCGCCTCGCCCACCACCTCGATGTCCGGCTCTGACTCGAGCAGACTGCGGAAGCCGCCGCGGATGAGCTGCTGGTCGTCGGCGATCGCGACACGGATCATTCGCTCTGCTCCTTCTTGGGGATGCGTGCTGTGACGGCGAAACCGCCACCGGGCTGCGGGGCGGCCTCGAGGGTTCCGCCGAGGAGTTCGGCGCGCTCGCGCATACCGAGGAGCCCGCGGCCTCCCCCGTCGTCGTGCTTCTCGACCGGGCCGGTGCCGTTGTCGGACACGGTGACCGTGTACTCGCCACGGGACTCCGCGAGCGTCACCGTCGCGCGGGTCGCGTGCGCGTGACGCACGACGTTGGTGAGGGACTCCTGCACGATGCGATAGACAGCGAGTTGTGTCGCCTTCGGTACGTCGGCGAGATCGGTGCTGATCGTGACATCCACCCCCTGTGCTGTGACGGATGCCGCGAGCCCTGCGATGCGCGACAGATCGGGCTCGGGCACGAGCGGTGCGTTGGGGTCGGCGCCGTCCTCAGCGCGCAGCACGCCGAGAACCGCGCGCACCTCGTCGAGCGCGATCTTGCTCGTCGTCTTGATGCTCGCGAGGGCCTCAGCGGCCTTGTCGGGCTGTTTCTCCATGAGGTGGAGCCCGACACCCGCCTGCACATTGATCTGGCTCAGGGAGTGCGCGAGCACGTCGTGGAGCTCACGCGCGATGCGCACGCGCTCGGCCTGCACCTCGGACTGCCGGCGCCGGGCGATGTTCGACCGGATCGTGTTCATGTGCTCGCGCCGCGATGCGATGCCCTGCGCGATACCGACGATGAGGAGGATTCCGATCGTGATGCCGACGACCCGCCACGGCTGCCACGGAATCCCAATGAAGAACGACACGACAACCGTCTCAACCCACGCGACAGCGATCGCCACCCACGCCCAGACGCGGGCGCCGCGAATGATGGCTGAGCCGATCGCAAACGCGAAGGCGATGTAGGGCGGGCCGTCGGTGCCCATCGCGAGCAGGAGGTCGGCGGATGCCGCGACAGCGACGATCGCCACGACCGGGCCGGGCCAGCGACGCGCGAAGATGAGGGCGAGCGGGCCGATTAGGGCCAGCACGATGAACCCGGCGAGCTCAAGGCCCTCCGCGCGGAGCTCGAGCGTGCGGGTCACGCGGTCCCACGAGAACACCGACGCTGGAACCTGCACGAACAGCGAGATGAAGACCGGCACCCACAGTCGCGACCATCGCGGCGACCGGTTGCTGAACCGCCCGGCGACGAGCTCGGGGTCCCAGGCGCCGTAGCCGCCACCCTCGCTCCACGTGTGCGCCGCACGCCACCGCTCGGCGTGGGACATGCGGGGGTAAGGCATGGATCGATCGTAGTTGTGGCTGCGCGCGGGGGCATCCGCTGGGCGAAGGCGGCTCGTTACTCCCCGAGGAGTACGCGCGGGTGCCCCGTGAGTGATCCTGCCTTCGGAAATTCAGGACTTTGGACGTGGCCAGATCTCGGGCTTCGCGAGAACGCGCGGCTTCGCACGACCGCGACGGACAGAAGTCCTGAATTTCCGAAAGGGGGCGGGACGGCGCTTCCGAAAGTGGGCGGGGCTGCGCACTGCCCGCAGAACCTCCCGGGAAAAGAAGAAGGCCACAGGGGGTGGAGCCCCTTGTGGCCTTCTCGCTCCCCGACTTGGACTCGAACCAAGAACCTACGCATTAACAGTGCGTTGCTCTGCCAATTGAGCTATCGAGGATTGCTGAAACAGCGATGTTTACTTTAGCAAACGTTCGGGGGTGTCAAAACCGCACGAGGAACGTTGGCGAGGCTACGGGCGTCGGTTCCGCCAAAAGTCGCGGAATTCCGCCGTCCGAGAGCTCAAAACTCGCCACGGTCGACGACAGCTGGTTGGCCACATGCAGTACGGAACCGTCGACCGCGTGGTGGCGCGGCCAGTTCCCCTCGCTCGACACGGAGGTTACGGGCTCGAGCGCGCCGTCCACAATTCGCAGCACACCGATACGGTCGCTCCCCCGCAGGGCCACGTAGACGTACTCGCCCCAGAGCGAGATCCCCGCAGCGTGGTCGCCGGGTTCGGCGCCGGGGATCGGCACTGTCGCCAGCGTTTCGAGCGCGGCGTTCAGCACGAGAACGGCACCGCCCAGCTCCGCGAGAACAAGCAGGTCACTGGATGCCAGCTGCACGATGTCGCGCGGCCCGGTTCCGCCCGGCAGCTCGATGCTGGCCGTGCGCTCGAGGCTCCCGCCCGCGAGCGTGTGCACGTGGATGCGGTCGGCCCCCAGGTCGGCGCTCAGCACGCGTCCGTCCGCAAGCTGGAGCGTGGAGTGCGCGTGCGGGCCGTCCTGAACGTGGTGCGGGCCGCTCCCGGTCGCGTCGAGCTGCTGCACAAGAGCGAGGGGCGACGTGTCGAGCACACCGAGCGTGCCGGAGACGTAGTTGGAGACGACGAGCGTCGAGCCGTAGAGACCGAGGTGGCAGGGCGCCTCTCCCCCGGCGCTGGCGGTGGCCAGCAGGCTGAGCCCGTCACCGGAGCGCGTGTAAGCCGCGACGGAGCCAGCGGCCTCCGACACCGCGTACACCGTGTCACCGTCCGCGAGAAGATACGACGGTGAGCTCGCAACCGCTGCCAGGCCCGTGACCTCGAGAGTGCCGTCAGGCCGCGAGGCGAGCGCGAGGATGCCCTGCGCCGTGCCATCCATGTCGGCTGTGTAGGTGCCTGCGAGCCAGGTGGACATCAGTAGCCTGCTTTCGGGTCGACGATGCCGACAAAATCGCCGCCCTCGATGAACGCGCGCGTGTTCGTGGTGATGCGGTTCGCGAGCAGCGGGGCCGTCATCTCCGGGGTGTCGGCGGAGTGCGAGGTCACGAGGCAGCGCGGCTCAGTCCAGAGCGGGTGACCGTCGGGCAATGGCTCCGGGTCGGTCACGTCGAGGCCGGCGCCCGCGATCGAACCGGATGCGAGGGCCGCCGCCAGCGCGTCGGTATCGATGAGCGGCCCGCGAGCGATGTTGACGATGACGGCGCTCGGCTTCATCGCCGCGAACTCCTCGGCACCGAACAGGTGGCGGGTGTCTGTCGTGGAGGCCGCTGCGAGAATGACGACATCCGCCTCGGGCAGCACGTCGGCGAGGTGCGCGGCGGTGACCGTGCGGTCCTCGCCGGCGAGGGGCTCTGTCGAGCGGCGCACGACCGTGACGAACGGCTCGAACGGGGCGAGCAGGCGCAGGATCTCGATCGCGATACCACCAGCACCCACGACCACGACATTGAGCCCGTAGAGCGAGATCCCGGTCTTGGTGGCCTGCCACGACGTGGACTGCGCCTTCTGCGGGAGCTCGCGCAGCGCGGCGAGGGTCAGAGCGACGGCGTGCTCGGCGACGGGCTCAGAATATGCGCCCTTGGCACTCGTCCAGACGATATCCGGGCGGGACGCCGCGAGGAGGCCAGCGAAGGCGTCAACTCCGGCCCAGGGCAACTGCACCCACTGGATGCCGGGATTCTCCGAGAGAGCAGCGTCGAGCTCCTCCGAACGCCCGTAGGTGAGCCAGACGATGCCACGGGTCTCTGCAGACAGTGGGGCGACGACCGCGCCCCCAGCTTCGGCTGCGGCCACGAAGACCTCGTTCGCACGCGGGAGCACGGCGATCGGCCCCGGCTCCGGTCGAAACGCGGGAGCGGTAGCCGGGGTGTGGTCGCGGTGGCCTCTGCTCATCGGGTGCCCCTCAGTGGACATCGGCAGTGAGCTTCGAGTTCTCAGCGCTCCACGCTTCTGCGAGTCCTTCGACGTACGGGTGGATCGGATTCTGCAACACATCGTCGATGAGACCGTGGCCGACAACGACGCTGCGGTGCATCACGAGCACGCGCTTGCTCAGGAACCGAACCTCACGAAGGTCGGGTGTGATCACGAGCGCGGAGAACGAGTGCTGGGTCTGCAGTTCGCGAATCGTGTCGAGGATCGCATCGCGCACCATGACGTCGATGCCCGAGGTCGGGTCGTCGGCGACGAACACCGTGGGCTCAAGAATGAGCGCCTTCGCAATGGCGACGCGCTGGCGCTGGCCACGGCTGAGTTCGTGCGGGTACTTGTTCATCATGCCCATGGGCAGGCGAACAGAGTCGATGAGGGTCGCGACTGCCTTGCCCGCCTCAGTCTGGTTGAACCGGGAGTCCCGCTCGAAGATCGGCATGGCGACGTTCTCACCCACCGTGAGGCGCGGCGCGAGGAGCGAACCGGCGTCCTGGGGCAGGTAGCCGATGCGAAAGCGCACACGATCGAGGGTGCGAGTGGAGACCCCGCGGAGTTCCTTGCCGAGCACGCGCAAGGAGCCACCGTGGATGATGGGCATCCCGGGCTCCCCCGACCCGATGAAGCCGGCAACCGTCGCCGCGAGTGTGCTCTTGCCTGAACCGGTCTCCCCGACCACGGCGAGGATCTCGCCCTCGTTGAGGGTGAAATCAACGCCGTTCACCGGCAGAACACTCGTCTCGGGGTGGCGTGACGGGTAACGAATCGACAGGTCATGCGCCGACACTGCGATTCGCGGCGCGGATGTCGCTGCCTCTTCGGTCTCGCTCATACGGCTTCGCCGAGCCCGGGTCGAGTGTCGCGCGGGATTCGGGTGCTCATAGCCGTCGATTCTATACAGCGACGGTCATCGCTGCGGACGCGACAACCCCGCGAAGCGCAGCAGCTGGCTGGCGTCCAGTTCGATTCCGTCAACGCCGCCACTCGTCGCTATCCGTTGAGTTGACTGCATCAGGGGGAGCACGGGCAGGTCGTCCGCGAGCTGCTCCTGCACCCGCGCGATCAACCGGACCCGGGCATCGGCGTCGGGCTCTGCAGCAATCGCCAAGACAAGCGACTCCACCTCCGCGTTCGCGTAGTGGTTGCCGAGCAGCGCAGACGAACCAAACAACTCCGTCAGGTAGAGGTCCGCTGCCGGAATCTCGGGTCGCCAGCGAAACTGGTAGGCCGTATAGCCATCGTTGAGGCGGCGCTTCGAGTACTCCGTCCACTGTGCAGTGACACTCGTTGCATCGAACAGGCCGGAATCCGTGAGCTGAGCCGCAAGAGCCGCATACACGTCCGCCGAGAGTGGGCCGTACTGGTCAGCAACCGCGCTCAGCTCGAGGGGCACCGGCACCTCAACTCCGGCCTCCTCCAGGACCAGGGCGGCGGTGGCCGGGTCGGGTACCGGAGGAAGGTTGTCGGCCGAGCCCTCGAGTCCCGTCGGCACGAACGACAACAGCGGGATGGATGCCCCGACAGTCAGCTTCGCGAGGGCCTCACGGTCGGCAACCAGCGAGATGGCCTCGCGCACCGCACGGGCCTTGGCCGCGTCCGCCTCGGCGTTTGCCGTGCCATGCGGCTGCGTTGCGAGGTTGAAGACGAGGCTCTCCGCCTCCGACCCGGGGCCGGTCACGAACTCAGCATTTCCGAAGGCCGCTGGATCGATCGTGCCGAGCGTCAGGTCGATGGCACCCTGGTTGAGCGCTGCGGCAAGCTCGTCGTCGGTCGCGAAGTAGTCGACGGTGATGGTCGGTGTTCTCGCCGCTCCCCCGAGCCCCTCGTAGCCGGGGACAGCGGCGAGCGTGGTCGACGACTGGTAGGCGAACTCGGTGACCGCGTACGGACCGCCGAAGGCGTTGCTCGCGATGATGTCGGCGTCGGGCGTGATCGCATCTGCCGCGAAGACCTCCTCGTCAACAATCGACCCGGCAGCGCTCGCCAGGATGCGCGGAAAGAGTATGTCGTTCTCGGTCGCGAGGGTGAACGTGACGGTGAGGTCGTCTGCCGCGACATCCACGAGGTTGTAGAAGTAGAGCGACGGACCCTCGGGTTCCGCGATAGCGCGCAGTCGGTCGATGCTGAACTTCACGTCGGAGGCGGTGAGTTCGTGACCGTTCGCGAAAGTTAGGCCGGGCTTGAGGGTCACTTCGTATTCGGTGCCGCTCGTGAATTCGGACGTGTCGGCCAGGTCGGAAACAATGGATGAACCGCCCGGCTGAATCGCGAGAAGGTGCGGGTAGACCTGGCTCAGGATCGCCACCGAGGCGTCGTCGGAGGCCGCCGCGGGGTCGAGCAGTGTGAGCGCGCCGGTCGTGCCGATCGTCAGCTCGTCGGCGACCCTCACTGACGTTGGCGTGCAGCCGGCGACGAGGGCGAGCGAAAGCGCTGCCGCGACGAGAGCGACCGGGCGAGCGTGGGGCATTCGGTGTCCTGTTCCTTGCTGTGCGTGCCTCGAGTGCGACTGAGCTGGCTTAGCCTTCGCGGAGGGCTCGGCGTTCATTCTCCAGCGCGACGAGTGCACGCTGCGCCTCGGCGTACTTCTCCGGCTCGGAGGCTCCATCGAGGCGTTGCAGGGCGCCCATGAGGTCCTTCTTGCGCCTCAGTACGTCCCGCTCGAGCAAGGATGCCACAACGCCCTTGCAGTAACTGCCCAGCAACTCAGCACGCTGAGGGATGGGCGCCACGCCGAGTTGCTTCACGAGCGTCGAGAACAGTGCAGGAACCTCGTCGGAAACGCGCTGCAGCCAGTCCGGTGCATCCACGTGCTCGAGGCTTGTGGCAATCGCGTCGCGCACGACCGCGAGGGTGTTGTCAGCAAATCCCGCGCGCGCCGTTCGGGCGATGTAGTCGGCGCCGACATCCTTCGGGTGCTGGAGGATCGCCATGAGCGCGTCGCGCTCGAGCCGTGTCGCCGGATCGATCGGGAGCTCCGTCATCGACGGCGCGCGCTCCGCCACGGGGGCGGGGGCCGGTTCGTTCGGCTTCTCCGCCTGCGGCTGGCGCGTGCGAGCGGATGACACGGCTCGCCCGACCTCGTCGACGTCCATTCCCAGCCAACCGGCGAGGTTGCGCACGTAGCCGATGCCGAGCGCCTGGTCGCGGATGCCCGCGACGACCGGGGCGGCCGCACGGAGCGCCGACACGCGGCCCTCGACGGTCTCGAGGTTGTGCTCGGCGAGCTGGCGCCGCACCATGAACTCGAACATCGGCTTGCGCGTCTTCACAAGCCTGCGTACGGCATCGTCGCCGCGGTTGAGGCGCAGGTCGCAGGGGTCGAGACCGTCAGGTGCGACGGCGACAAACGTCTGGGCGGCGAAACGCTGCTCCTCTGCGAACGCGCGGCTCGCTGCTTTTTGCCCTGCGGCATCCGGGTCGAAGGTGAAGATGACCTCGCCCGTTCCGGTTGTGTCCCGGTTCTCCACGTCGCCCATGACGCGGCGGATCATGCGGATGTGGTCCACCCCGAAGCTCGTGCCACACGTTGCCACGGCGGTCGTCACGCCCGCGAGGTGGCAGGCCATGACATCCGTGTAGCCCTCGACAACAACGACCTGCCGACCGCGCGCGATGTCCTTCTTGGCGAGATCGAGGCCGTAGAGCACCTGGCTCTTGTGGTAGACCGGCGTCTCAGGAGTGTTGAGGTATTTGGGACCCTGGTCGTCGTCGAGGAGCTTGCGTGCTCCAAAACCCAGCGTCTGGCCCGTGGTATCGCGAATCGGCCAGACCAGGCGGCCACGGAACCGGTCGTAGACGTCGCCGCGGTCGCCACGACCGAGGAGCCCGGCTTCAACGAGTTCGTCGTCGGTGAAGCCTTTTGCCCTCAGCGCTTTGCCCAGTGCGCCACCGCGCGGGGCGAATCCGATGCCGAATCGCTCGGCCGCACTCTGGTCGAATCCACGCTCACCCAGGAACGCACGCCCGGGCTCGGCCTCGGGCGTCGCCAGCTGGGCGACATAGAAGTCTTCAGCGCTCTTGTTGGCCGCGAGAATGCGCGCGCGGTTGCCGTGATCGACGGCCTGGCCGCCGTCTTCGTAGTGCAGCTCGTAGCCGATGCGCGCTGCCATGCGCTCGACGGCCTCCGAGAAGCTGACATGGTCCATCTTCTGCAGGAAGCTGAAGACGTCGCCGCCCTCCCCGCACCCGAAGCAGTGGTAGAAACCGACCTGCGGACGCACATGGAAGCTCGGACTGCGCTCCTCGTGAAAAGGACATAGCCCCTTCATCGAGCCGACCCCGGCGCTCTTGAGCGTGACATAGTCACCCACGATGTCGGCCAGGTTTGTGCGCGACCGGACCTCGTCGATATCGCTTCGTCTGATCAGCCCTGCCACAGTGTTGATTCTACGAGTCGGCGAGGTGCTGCGCTGAGGGGATGCACACGGGAGAGCTGCAGAGCGCAACCCTCCCGCGTGCTCGCACCCGACTTAGTTGATCTTGAAGTGCTTGAAGCTCCAGGCCTTCTCAGGCTGGTTGAAGGTTGCAACACCCGACTGCGGAACGAGCGTGCAGGCGGTGTTCTCGATGTACTTCTTTACCGTGCCGCTGTACTTGAGTGATCCGATGGACAGCTTTCCAGTGTTGTAGCTCGCGGGGACCTTCCACGATCCCGACGACGTAGAGGTACCGCTAAACGACATCCCGAGCGTGATTCCCTGATCGAGCTTGACGGTGGCAACGATGACGCTCCCTGAGATGCCTGCCGTCAGCGTTTGTGACCCCGTCACCGTGAAGGTCGTCGAACGACTGATCGTCAGAGTGACACCCGAGCTTCCGGTGACCGAACTCTGGGCGCCGGTGGCTTCCTTGAACACCGGGGTGCTCACCGTCGACTTGTAGACGACGCGTCCGCCGGGACACAGCCCCATCGGTGCCGCTGGAGCGGCCTGCACCGCCGATGCACCCCCGAGTACCAGCAACCCGGTGACGATCACTGTTGCAATGAGTTTTTTCATGGATGTACCTTTCCCTGCTTTTTCAGTGGGTCATTAGATCAAGTTCGGTGGGGTAGGCGGGTGTGGGCAGCGGGTCTCGTGCTCTAGGCGGTGGGCAGTCCGACGAGCCAGTACTCGACTCCGACAGGAACATCCACGGTGACCGACAAATCGTCGTCGCCGGGGGGAATCGGAATCCCTCCACTATTGAGAGGAGCAAAGTCGCAGGGACCGGAAAAGAACTTGTCCATCGTGATCGTGAACTGGGCGGGAGCCGAGCAACTGAGCATGAACACGACGCCGGTCGCCGGCGCAGGAGGGCGCGGAACCGAAAACTCGGTGGGACCGTTACCGCGCTCGTGGATCACCGGATCGCCCACCGACTCGACGTACATATCGGAGTCGGGTGAGTTGGCAAAAATCAATGGATCAACGAACCCGAGCTCGGGGCTGGCCGATTCGGACGGAACAACAACGGCTTGTTCCGGTGCCACGGAAGCGGGGGTGCAACCCGAGAGCACCAGCACAACGACGGAGAGAATCAGGGGCACACGGGGAAAAGATGAAATGATCGCGCTCCGTTTTTGGGAGCCGCAACCCTCCTGCACAAGAGGACCTAGACGACTCGGTACACCCCACAAGCTAGTGGGGCGGAGAACGACTTGTCTACTGTGAATGCAAAAATTACTCAGGGGTTACCTGAGTACACCCTGATGCTATATACGCACTAGTCGCGCGTGCCAAGCGATCGCGGATTGGTCGGTCAACGACGCGACCTGGTCGACCACTACACGTTTGTGCGCAGCATCGGAGTCGGCTTCGCTCCAATCGGCGCTGAATCCCGCGTCGAGGTTCGACGGATCAGCCAGGAGGGCATCCGCGAGCTCGGTGAGCATCTCGCGCTGCTCGACATAGATCGGCTTGCGCGAGTTCGTCTTCATGACGTTGGCAGCCACGATTCCCTTGAGCACGGCGATCTCCGCCTGGGTCTCACGCGGAACTATGACATTGGCGTTGAACCGGATGAGGCTCCCGCTCGTGTACGCAGCCCTCGTGGCGTGCACAGCCTCATGGGCGAAACGTCCGATGAGCTGGCTCGTGAGGTTCTTGAGCCTCGCGAGGTCAATGCGGCTGCCGTCCCAGGACTCGATCCACGAGTCGAGGCTGTCGAGCCGGTCGAACGCTGCAACGAGCTCGTCGTGGTCGAGTTCGCCCCCGATCCACTCGAACATCGAGTTGACGAGCTCATCGTGGTCGACGCGGGCGCTCAGGGCTGGGACGTTGAGGTAGCCGCTCACGATCGCGTCTTCGAAGTCGTGTACCGAGTAGGCGATGTCATCGGAGAGATCCATCACCTGGGCCTCGACGCACTTCACGCGATCAGGCGCACCCTGGCGCAGCCATTCGAAGGCCGGAAAGTCATCCGCATAGAACCCGAACTTGCTCCGACCACTCGGGTCGGGGATGCCCTGCTGCTCGGGCCACGGGTACTTGCAGCTCGCATCGAGGCTCGCGCGCGTGAGGTTGAGGCCGTAGCTCTTGCCGTCGGGTCCGAAAACCTTCGGCTCGATGCGGGTCAGCAGACGCAGCGTCTGCGCGTTGCCCTCGAATCCACCGATGTCGAGGGACCACTCGCTCAGTGCCTTCTCGCCGTTGTGACCGAACGGCGGGTGACCGAGGTCATGCGCGAGGCACGCGGTATCCACCACATCCGGGTCGAGACCGAGGGATGCAGCGAGCTCGCGCCCGACCTGTGCAACCTCGAGCGAGTGAGTCAGTCGGTTTCGGGCGAAATCGAGCCCGGCCGTGGGGCTGAGCACCTGCGTCTTGGCGGCGAGCCGGCGAAGCGCACTCGAGTGCAACAACCGCCCGCGGTCCCGCGCGAAGTCGCTGCGGCGTGTGGAGTGATTGTGTTCTGGGTACCACCGCTCGAAGTCGGCGGCGCTGTACTCGTTGGATTCAGCCACCGCTGTGGTGCTCCTCTGCAGCAGTCAGGTCGGCTCGATCCGTCTCGGGGATGTCGCGCGAGTCGAGCCACCCGTAGGGAAGCGTCGGCTTCTTCGGGGCACCGGCGCGACCGCGCTGGCCCTCGGCGTCCTTGCCCGGGTAGGGCTGGTCTGCGTCGAGAGTGCCGAGCAGGTCGTCGAGCTCCTGCAGACTCGACGACATCGCGAGCGCGGCGCGGGTCTCCCCGCCGACCGCGTAACCCTTGAAGTACCAGGCGACATGCTTGCGGATGTCACGGCACGCACGCTCTTCTTCCTCGAAGAACTCCGTGAGCAACTCGGCGTGACGGCGGAACGCCTGCGCCACGAAGCCAAGCGTGGGTTGCGACTTGAGCGTCTCGCCGCGGAACGCAGCGGCGAGGTCACCGAAGAGCCACGGGCGGCCGAGGCAGCCCCGGCCGACGACGACGCCGTCGCATCCGGCCTCCTGCACCATGCGGAGCGCGTCTTCTGCGCTCCAGATGTCGCCGTTGCCGAGCACAGGGACGTCGCTGATCGTCTCCTTCAGGCGACCGATCGCCGACCAGTCGGCCGTGCCCGAGTAGTACTCGGCCGCGGTGCGCGCGTGGAGTGCGATGCTCGCAACCCCGGCACCCTGCGCTGCCTTCGCGGCCTCGATGTAGGTGAGGTGATCAGAGTCGATGCCCTTGCGCATCTTCACCGTCACCGGGATGTCGCCCGCTGCGTCCACCGCGTTCTCCACGATCTCGCGGAACAGGTCGAGCTTCCACGGGAGGGCTGCTCCCCCACCGCGCCGCGTCACCTTGGCGACCGGGCAGCCGAAGTTGAGGTCGATGTGGTCGGCGCGGTCCTCGGCGACGAGCATCGTCACTGCCTCGCGCACGGTCTTCGGGTCAACCCCGTACAACTGGATGCTGCGGGTCGTCTCCGACTCATGGTGACGAATGAGCCGCATGCTCTCGGGTGTTCGTTCGACGAGGGCACGGCTCGTGATCATCTCGCTCACGTACAGCCCAGCTCCGTACTCGCGGCACAACCGACGGAACGCCGTATTGGTGATTCCAGCCATCGGCGCGAGAACGACGGGAACGTCGAGTTCGAGCGGCCCAATGCGCAGGGCGGGAGCGGTAAGCGTTGACATCACCACAATTGTCCCAGAAACTGCGACCGCACACCGGCTACGGGCCGCGAGCAGCCACAATGAACTCATGAGCTCTGACCACGGAATCACCGATCTCTACGTTCGCACCCGATTCGGCGACTCGGGCGACTTCATCATTGAAGGACAGCACTTCGGAGCCGGCGCCATCGTGGGGCGAGAGGACTACGAGTACTTCATCAGTATCAAACCGATCGACTTCCCTGTGTTGGCGGCCGCGCTCGGCTGTGGAATCGACGAGATACAGAAGGCGTGGGAGGAGCAGAGCGGCGTAATCGTGCGCAGCGGGGAGCGCTCGTGGCTCGCCGAGCACGACGTTCCGAGCTCACTGTGGATCCCATAGGGAAGCTTTCACCCCACCGAATCGTTGACACCGCTAGACAAGCGAAAGGCGCACCATGAGCGAGACACTGACCGGACGTAGCCGGGTCGAGGCGGATGCCACCGCGCGCGGCCTCGACGTGGAGTTCGTAGAGCGGACCAACGCGCGATCGCTCGAGGAGGCTGCATCCATTCTCGGAATCTCGCCGTCGTCGATCATCAAGTCGCTCGTCGTGAAGCGCAGCGACGACACATTTCTGTTTGCACTCGTGCCCGGCGACCGGCAGATCGCCTGGGCCAAGCTGCGCGCAATCGTCGGGGTCAACAAGCTCCAGCTGCCGTCGGCCGACGTCGCGCTCGAGAACACCGGCTACGAGCGCGGAACGATCACGCCGCTCGGCTCGACAACCGCGTGGCCGGTCTTCGCCGACGAGCGCATTGTTGGCCAGCGCATCTCGCTCGGAGCGGGAGAGCACGGCCTGAGCGTCTTCGTCGATGCCGACGAGCTGATCGCGGCATACGACGCGACCGTCGCCGACATCACCGACGAGCTGCAGCCTCGCGACTGACGGCTAGACCAGGTCGGCGTCGAGCTGCCTGTTGACCTGCGCCTGGGTGTGGTGTTCCGGGATCTCGCAGAAATCGCCTTCACACACGGCGGCGTCCTGCGACCCGATGATCAGGAGTGGCTTCGTTGCTGCATCCATTAGCTGGCGTCTCTTTCGCTGGCGACCTGTGCGAGCACGTTAGCGAAAGCTGACGCTTCCTGCGCACCCGACACCCCGTACTTGCCATCGATCACAAAGAACGGGACGCCCTGGATGCCGTACTCCTGCGCGAGCGCGACGTCGGCCTTGACGTCGGCGAGAAAACGGTGGCTCTCGAGCGCCTCAGTGACCTCGGCCTCGTCGTATCCGAGCTCGACCGCGATCGCGACGAGGTCGGGGATGCGACCGACGTGCTCGCCGTTGATGAAGTAGGCCTTGAGCAGGCGTTCCTTCATCTCGAGCTGACGGCCCTTGCTCTTGGCGAAATGGATGAGCTCGTGGCTGATGACCGTGTTGGTCTGGTGCACGTGGTCGTAGTCGTAGTCGAGGCCGACATCCTTGGCGATGCCGGTGACGCGCTCGAGCATCATCTCGACCTGGTCCAGAGCGATACCCTTGCGCTCGCTCAGGTACTGCACGGGAGTGCCCTCGTACTCGACCGGGGTGTCCGGCGAAAGCTCGAACGAGTGGTACTCGACCTCGACCTCTCCCCCGCCCTGCTGGGCGAACTCGGCCGCTCCGGCCTCGAACTTGCGCTTGCCGATGTAGCACCAGGGGCACTGCACGTCTGACCAGATGTCTACTTTGATGGGAGTACTCACCCCTAAGCAAACGTGGATGGCGCGCGACTATTCCCGCAGCCTTCGGAAATTCAGGAGTTCGGCCCAGCGCGCGTCATGGTGTGCCCGCAATTGCGGGATGCGCCGCCGCTTGCCTGTGCCGATCTCCTGAATATTCGTAGGAGGCGGCACGCCTCGCCGCCGCAGGGCTACCGTGACAGCCGCCTGCACTCGCCCCCAATCTGAAAATACCGAGTGAGCGCTGGGCCGAAGGCCGTGGTACTCCGCGAGAGTGATAGTCAGATCTTTGGCGCGATCGCGGTAAAAGGAGTCGGCGTGATGCTTCTTACTGTCGACCTCGATGCCCGCCTCGCCATCGACGACGAGGTCGATGCGCTCATCCGTCTCGAGCGGAACCTGCGACGTGACGTGATGCCCGGCGAGGCGAAACCTCGTACGCGAAACGCTCTCGGGGAGAGACTCGCAGTCCGGATCGACCCAGTCGACTATGGCGCGCAACCGGACGGGAAGAGCCTGAACGAGGCTGTCGAGGTCGGCGGCATCCATCAGCCGGGTGTGCAGCGCCCAGTCAAGCACTGCCACCGCCTGCTCGAAAGACTCGTGGAGGACTACCACTCGGACCGCGTCTCGCAGAGCGACGCACCACGCGAGGCCACGTTCGGCGACGTCGGCCGCGTCCCAGTGAAGTACTACGCCACGGCGCGATCTCAGCCGGCGGAACCGGTTGGTGGGGGTGCGCATCCGCGCTGCGTTGGTGGGCATGGAGACATGCAGAGGGGGCGGGTCCACGACCCAGCCATCAAGATAATGGATGAGAGCGAGACCGGTAAGGCGCCCTCCGACCCGTACGGCCTGAACGGCACGGTCGTTTGCGGGGAGAGTTGTATACCAGCCTTGGCGAGCACGGATCACTTCGCCCGAGCGGACAGCCACCGTGAGGTCCAGGTCCTTTGCGCCGTGAACCACGAGCTGCTGCTTTTGCGCGAAACCACCGAGTGCCGTGACGAGGGCTGCGACATCCACCATCAGATAACACTCGCGCCGACGGTGCAGTCGTGCTGAGCATTTCTGCGAATGGTGGATAGCCGGCGACTTGGGCGCGTTGTGAAGGGGCGTTCAGCTTCGGGAATTCAGGAGATGTGCACAGCCGTTGCCACCCGCCCCAGCAAGACACTGGCCTGCACAGAGCAACGGCGGCAAAAGTCCTGAATTTCCGAAGAAAGGAGGGCACCTACCGCCGTTCACTCCACAGCGTGCAGAACCTACGCGCCGAGCAACTGCTCGCCGAGGTAGCCGCGCAGGCGGTCGAGCGAGATGCGCTCCTGCGCCATGGTGTCGCGCTCGCGCACCGTTACTGCCTTGTCGTCGAGGGAGTCGAAGTCGATCGTGACGCAGAAGGGTGTTCCGATCTCGTCCTGGCGGCGGTAGCGACGACCGATGGCACCGGCGTCATCGAAGTCGACGTTCCAGAGCTTGCGGAGGTCGGCCGCCACCTCCTTCGCGAGCGGCGAGAGCTGCTCGTTGCGCGACAGCGGCAGAACAGCGACCTTGACGGGCGCAAGTCTGCGGTCGAGGCGCAGAACCGTGCGGGTGTCCACGCCACCCTTTGCGTTGGGAGCTTCATCCTCGGCGTAGGCGTCGAGCATGAACGCCATGAGCGCGCGGGTGAGTCCGAACGCGGGCTCGATCACGTAGGGGATCCAGCGCTTGTCCTGCGACTGGTCGAAGTACGAAAGATCGGTACCGGATGCCTCTGAGTGCGTCTTGAGGTCGAAGTCGGTGCGGTTCGCCACACCCATGAGCTCGCCCCACTCGCTGCCGGTGAATCCGAATCGGTACTCGAGGTCGACTGTGCGCTTCGAGTAGTGGCTGAGCTTCTCCTGCGGGTGCTCGTACCGACGGATGTTCTCCGGCGCGATGCCCAGGTCGGTGTACCACTTCTCGGACTCGTCGATCCAGTACTGGTGCCACTCTTCGTCGGTTCCCGGCTCAACGAAGAATTCCATCTCCATCTGCTCGAACTCGCGCGTGCGGAAGATGAAGTTTCCGGGGGTGATCTCGTTGCGGAACGACTTGCCGATCTGGCCGATGCCAAAGGGAGGCTTCATGCGCGCACTGCCGAGAACGTTCGCGAAGTTCACGAAGATGCCCTGTGCGGTTTCGGGGCGGAGGTAGTGGAGTCCGGCTTCGTCGTCAACGGGGCCGAGGTAGGTCTTGAGCATGCCGCTGAAGGCACGCGGTTCGGTCCACTGGCCGCGGGTTCCACAGTTGGAGCACGCGATGTCGAGCATTCCGTTCTCGGGAGCGCGGCCCTTCTTCTCCTCGAACTCCTCGAGGAGGTGGTCCTCACGGTAACGACGGTGGCAGCTCAGGCACTCGACGAGCGGGTCGCTGAAGACCTCGACGTGGCCGGAGGCCTCCCAGACCTTCTTGGGCAGGATGACAGCGGAATCGAGTCCGACGATGTCGTCGCGGCCCTGAACGATCGTCTGCCACCACTGCTTCTTGATGTTCTCCTTGAGAGCGACACCGAGGGGGCCGTAGTCCCAGGCAGAGCGCGAGCCGCCGTAGATCTCTCCGGATTGGAAAACGAAACCTCTGCGCTTGGCGAGGTTGATGACGGCGTCGAGTTTGCTGGGCGTTGCCACGTGTGTGCTCCAAGTTCTTCGGCCGAGCTGGGTGCCCGGTCGAGTTGAGAGTCCAGCCTACCGGCGGGCGCGGGTGGGGTTGCGCGGCCGGATGACTGGGCGGGTTGGGGTTGCGCGGGCCGAGGCCCGGTCGCTGGCGCTGTTGAAAATTCAGGACAATCGTCGACGGCACGCCAGGGCACCCGCGGCCATCCGCGAGTCGGGGTCATTCAGCCGCGCAAAAGTCCTGAATTTCCGAAACTGGGCGCTGGGCGCAGGGCGCGACCCTCTCAGGCGCGGAGTGCAGCCACCACTGCCTCGACATCGGACTCGTCGTTCCAGATGTGGAACGACGCCCGCAGCCGCCCGGCTCGCCCGGACGCCCGAATGCCTGCAGCGACGAGCTTGCCGAGATCGGTGCGGTCGGGGTCCTCCCACGTGACGATGGCCTGGTGCTGCCGCGGTATCCCGAGCGCGTCGCACAGGAGATCGCCGAGCCCGGACGTGTAGGCCCACACCTCCGCGATGTCGAGCTCGGAGAACATGCGGACCGCGGGCTCGGCGCCGATCCACGCGGGCCACGCTGGCGAGAGATCGAAGCGGCGGGCATCCCGGGCCAGGTCCATGGTCGGGCCGTAGCAGGACTGCCACACATCGTCGCCCGCGTACCAGCCGGCGTTGAGCGGGGTGAGGAGTGGGTCGATCCGCTCTGAGACGGTCATGAGCGCGACCCCTCGAGGCGAACAGAGCCACTTGTAGGTGTGGCAGACGGTGACGTCGAAGAGCGAAGCATCCACTGGATGCACCCCCGCCGCCTGGGTCACGTCGCAGAACGTGAAGGCACTGTGCTCTGCGGCCGCGGCAAGAATCGCGGGAGCATCGGCGACAACACCGCTCGACGACTGGATGAGAGAGAACACGACGAGCCAGGTGTCATCGGTCACGGCCTCGGCAAGGCCCGAGAGCGGCGCGGTGCGCACGGTGATCCCCCGCCGCTGGAGGAACGGGAACATGATCGAGCTGAAGTCCCCGTCGACGCACAGCACCACGGCGCCGTCGGGTACCGCCGCAGCGACGAGGGCGGCCATGACCGAGGTCTGGGATCCGGTTGCGATGCGGTCGGTCGGAACTCCGACGAGCGTGCCGTACGACGCGCGGGTGCGCTCGACGACGGCGTCATAGTCCTGAGGGTCGCGTTCGGCTGCCGCCCACAGGTCGAGGTCGCGCTTCTGGGCGGCGACGGTCTCGTTGGTGGGGATACCGATGGACGCGACGGCGAGAAACCCCGGCCCCGACGAGAAGCTGAGCTGGGCGCGACGCAGGGAGGGAGAGACAGCAGGCATGCATCCATTGTCACGCGCAGGGCTGGCGTTCAGGGTGCCCGTCAGCGCGACTTTATTGCGTGTCGGCGGCACGCGACGCAGGACTATTGCGAATCGGCCGCCATGGCGTGCGCACGCTCGATGATCCGTACAACCTCGAGCGAATCACGCGGGTCGACCGGTGCGGGCGCGCCGTCACGAAGGCTCGCCGCGACGCCCTCGTAGAAGGCCGGGTAATCGCCCCTCTCGGTCGGTACCGTCTCGAGTGCCCCGTCGATGCCGATCGTGCCCCACTCGGAGCTCGGCGTCTCGCCGTAGCCCGCCGACCCGGGCCACTGGTACTCGCGCAGCGCTGGCTCCTGCCCGTCAAGGCCCGAAACGCTGTACGCGGACGCGTTTCCGAGAACACGGAAACGCGGGCCGCTCTGGGCCGCCGCACGACTCATGGTGAGGTGGGAGCGAACTCCGCTCGTGTGAAGGAGTGAGACGAACGCGTCGTCGTCGCTCACACTTCCCTCGCGCACACGTCCGAGCTCGGCCTGCTCGACGGTCGCCGGTCCGAACAGGTGCAGCGCCTGGTCGATGAGGTGACTCCCGAGGTCGAAGGTGATCCCAGCACCCTGCTCGATGGTCGTCGTGTCCTGCCAGCGTTCGGTGAGCGGCCGGCCCCAACGCTCGAACGTCGATTCGAAACGGTGGATGTCACCGAGCCGCCCCTCAGCCAATAGTTTCTTGATCGTGAGAAAGTCGCCGTCCCAGCGACGGTTCTGGAACACCGCGAGCATGCGCCCCGTCTCCTCCGACTTCTCGATGAGCTTCTTCGCGTCGAGCAGGGTGGGGGCAAATGGCTTGTCGATGACGACGGCGGCGCCGGCTTCAAGCGCCGCGAGGCCCTGCTCGAGATGCGCATGCGCGGGCGAGGCGAGGATGACCAGGTCGAGCTCGGACGCGCGCTCAAGCAGCGCGTCCGCTGACTCGACGATCTCAACGCCGGGGTGATGGGCGGTGGCTTCGGCCGCACGTTCCGCGTTGCCGGTGGAGACGAGGTCGAGTGAGAAGGCGGGATTCGTTGCGATGAACGGCGCGTGGAACACGCGTCCAGAAAGACCGAAGCCGATGATTCCTGTGCGCAGAGGTGTCGTGGACATCAGGCCAGCGTAGCGAATGAAGTTTCGGGTGCGACGGGCGGTGGGGGCCGCAGGAAAAGCCGCCGGCGTCGCACCGACGGCCGCTGCAGTTCGACGGCCGCAACTTCGGCGGCCGCAGCTTCGACGGCCGCAACTTCGACGGCCGCAACTTCGGAAACTCAGGACTTCTGTCGCGCAGTCGAGCCGCCAACCCCGGAAAACCAAGCCAACCAGCCACGCACGTGACAAAAGTCCTGAATTTCCGAAATGCAACGACCACGGCGGCCCTAGCCATCGCCCTCAACACGGCAGACTTGGCCCGTGACCGACTTCCAGCGCATCCTCATCGCGGGCGTGAGCGGCTCAGGCAAGTCCACACTTGCGCGGCGGATCGCCGCCATGGGCTACCCGTACACGGAGCTCGACAGCCTCCACCACGGCGAGGGCTGGACCCGACGCCCCGAGTTCGAGTCGGACGTGCAGGCCGTGGCTGACGGCGAACGGTGGGTGACTGAGTGGCAGTACCGCGACGTCCGCCCGCTGCTGGCCGCCCGCGCCGACCTGCTCGTGTGGCTCGACCTGCCCACGCGCGTGACGATGGCCAGAGTCATCCGCCGCACAATTCGGCGTGCAAGAACCAAGGAGGTGCTGTGGAACGGTAACCGCGAACCTGGACTCTGGCACGCGCTCACGAGCAACGACGGAATCATCCGCTGGGCCTGGAGCACCCGCAACAACTACCGCCGAACCGTGCCCGACGTCGGATTGGAGACAGTGCGCCTGCGCAGCGCGCGAGACGTCGAGCGCTGGCTAGCGGAGTTCCCAGGGTAGTTCGTCGGGGTCGAGCTCGATCGGCTCCGCGGGAGGCTCGCCGAACGCGGGCTGCTGAACGACAGCACCGAAGACCTCGATCTGACCGATGTTGCCGAGGGCGTTCTGCGCCGAGGCGCGATCCCGGGAGCGCCCGAAGACGATGACGCGGATGCGCTCGAGCACGCTCATGCGCTCGGGGCGTCCACGGCGCCACCAAAACGTCGGTTGCGCGATGCGTACAGGTCGATCGCCTCCCACAGCTGCTCCCTGCTGAAGTCCGGCCACAGGGTGTCGAGGAACACCATCTCGGCGTAGGCACTCTGCCAGAGCATGAAGTTGCTCGTGCGCTGCTCTCCCGACGACCTCACGAAGAGATCCACATCGGGCAGGTCGGGCGTGTACAGGTGCCTCTGGATCGACTTCTCGGTGATCGGGTCGCCCGCCGCCACGAGAGAGCGCACGGCATCCACGAGCTCCTGTCGACCGCCGTAGTTGACACACATCGTGAGGGTGAGCACGCTGTTGCGCTCGGTGAGCTTTTCGGCGAACTGCAGCTCTTTGATGACCGAGGCCCACAGTCGCGGCTTGCGCCCAGCCCACCTGACCCGCACACCCCAGTCGTTGAGCTGGTCGCGTCTGCGGTGCAGAACGTCGCGATTGAATCCCATGAGAAAGCGCACCTCGTCGGGCGAGCGCTTCCAGTTCTCGGTCGAGAACGCATAGACGCTCAAGTGCTTGACCCCGGCCTGGATGGCGCCGGCCACAACGTCGAGGAGCGAGGCCTCGCCGGCCTTGTGCCCTTCGACCCTCGTGAGACCACGACCATTGGCCCAGCGGCCGTTGCCGTCCATGACAATCGCCACGTGCTCGGGAACCGCGCCGCGCGCGTACTCCGGCGGATACAGGCCTGTCCAGTCAACGGGTTTAAAATCGACGGCATCCCGGTGCGTCTTGCCCACGCTCACGCTGAACTCCGATCCATGTGCGGCAGGGAGCGCAGCGTGCGCTCGAGGTGAAACTGCGTGTAGGCGGCGACGACACCGCTCGCCTGGCTGCGGTGGCGCTCCTCGGATGCCTCGACGGCATCCCAGTCGCCGGTGAGAAGCGAGGCGAGTAACGAGAGGGTTGCGAGATCGAGGCGGGGGGAACCGGGCGGCGCGACCTCGTCAGCAACGACACCACCGAGCTGCGGGACGAAGACCGTGTGCGGACCGGGAGCACCGGTCACGGCGCAATCCACGAAACTCGGCGCCCAGCCCGCGATCGACAGCGCGCGCAGGAGGTAGGAGTCGAGGGTCACGCTCGAGTCGTGCTCCCCACGGGCGAGCGAACGAAGGGCACCGACGAGGAGCAGGTACTGCTGCAGGGATCCGTCGTCGTCCGTAACCTTGTCCGCGGTTTCGACCATGACGCTCGCCGCCGTGTACTTGCCGTAGTCGCTCGTGATCTCGGCGCCGTAAGAGCCCAGTGACTCTGCCTGGGTCACGATGTCGAGACTGCGGCCCTCGTAGAGCTGCACGTCGGCGACCATGAAGGGCTCGAGTCGCGCCCCGAACTTGGAGCCGGTGCGGCGCACACCCTTGGCCACGGCACGGATCTTGCCGTGACTCCGCGAGAGCATGGTGACGATGCGGTCGGCCTCACCCAGCTTGTGGGTGCGAATGACTACTGCTTCGTCTCGGTAGAGGGGCACACATCCATTATCCGTCGCGGTGCGACATAGACGCTGTGACGACAGGCAGTCGCGAGACAATAGACCGTGACCTCCGAGCTCTTCACCATTCCCGCGTGGGCGGACCTTCTCGCTGTCGGAATCGGCGCGCTGCAGGGTGCATTGTTCGCGGCGCAGTTCCGTGATCGCAGGCTCGACCTGCTCGGAGTTGCCATCATCGGTATCGCGACGGGATTCGGCGGCGGACTCCTCCGCGACATACTCCTCGGCGAACTGCCCGCCGCGCTGCAGAGCAACTGGTACTTCCCCGTCGCGACGGGGGCCGCGCTTCTCGGGATGCTGCTCGAGCGCGTGCTCACCCGGCTCTCCGGGCTCATCACCGTGCTCGACGCCCTGACGATCGGGCTCTTCGGGGCGATCGGTACGACGAAGGCCCTCGCGTTCGGTGTGCCTCCGGTGCCCGCGGTGTTCATCGGGGCGCTTGCCGCGGTGGGCGGTTCCATTCTGCGCGACCTGCTGCTGACCCTTCCAATCGCGATCATGCAGGTGGGGTCGCTCTATGCAATCGCCGCCGTCGCGGGAGCCTCCACGCTCGTCGTACTCGACGCGTTCGGGGTCAACGTGCTGCTCGCCGCGTCGATCGGGGTCGCTGTGACGTTCGGCGTGCGCGTGCTCGCGGTGCTGTTCAGGTGGAGCCTGCCCGAGCAGCGTCCGCTCAACCGGATTCCACGCATCCGGGGGTATCGCGCGAAGTAGGGTGTGCCCTGGCCCTACGGTTTCGGAAACTCAGGACTTCTGTCACGAAGGTTCCCCGACACGCCGGGGCAACCGGCCCGCGCCGGACCAAAGTCCTGAATTTTCGTAAGGCGCGTGCGTCTAAGCCGCCCCGTCCACGAGCCCGAGTCGCAGCGCGAGATCCACGGCCTCCCGGCGTGACGTCACGTTGAGCTTGCGATAAACCCGGCTCACGTGAGTCTTGACGGTGTTCTCCGAGAGGAATAGCACTGCACCGATCTCACGATAGGTCGCCTTGACGGTCAGTTGCGTGAGCACTTGCAGCTCACGCTGGGACAGCGCTTCAAGAGGCGCCGCCGGATGTGACGGGTGAGCGCGCGCCGTAGTGGTGAGCCTCTCCGCGAGCGGACGCGTCGCGGCCACGAGCTGAGGATTGACCCGCTCGAGGCGTTCCCAGAGCGTAGCGGCGAGCTCCTGGTTGAGGTTGACGAATGTCGCGACGCGCGGGTGCGTCGCGAGCAGGCCGACAGCCTGCGAGAAGGTGGCGTCCGCCGCGCTCGTGAGACCGAGCATCTCGGTCGCCACCGAGCGACGAAGCAGGGCCGAGGCGAGGGTTCCCCCGACGTGCGCGAGCGACAATTCGACACATTCATCGGTTGCCTGGATGGCGGCTTGCGCGTCACCCCGCGCAAGTGCAGCGTTCGCGCGGCGGGCGCCGTAGCAGAAGGCGTGATCGGGGGCTTCCTCGACCCCTTCAAGGAACGCGAGCACTCCGCCGGCCTGACCGGTTGAGGCGAGTGCGTCGCTGTGGGCGACGATCGCGAGGTGACGGACGAGAGCGGGAACGTTAGGTCCATCGGTCTCGGCGAGGGCGGTCCGCGATGCAGCGAGAGCCTCGGGCGCGCTCCCCGCGCAGAGCAGTGTGATGGCCGCCGCGATCGAGGCTGTGCTGCGCCAGGCCGGATCGACCCGCCCGATCCTCTGGAACTCGAGCTGGGTCTGGGCAGCGAGAGCCGCATCAACGCGTGCAAAGGCGATGAACAACCGCGCGAGGCTGATCGTCGGAGGGAGTGCCGCGTCGGGCCATCCCTGCATCTCGCGCACGTAGTCTGCCTCGTCGATGCTCGCCTGTGCGCGCACGATGTCGCCGTCGACCGCGTAGGCAGCGGCGCTCACGGCGCACGCCCGCATCGCTGCGTAAGCGTGACCGAGTTCACCGTTCCACTCGCGTGCGACAGACGACAGGTCGATGGCGCGATGGATGTTCGCACTCATGAGCTCGGACTCAGCGAGCGCGGTCCACAGCAGGCCGGGTCCACGCCCGAGGCCACGGATCTCCTCCCACGCGAGTCCGTCGAGTTCTGCGGCCGCCAGGCGACCGCGAGTGACGGCTTCGGCAGGACGCCCCCGTGTCAACAACGTAGTCACGACGGCTGCCGCGATGAGCGTGCGCGCGAGAAGCGGGAGCTGGCGGATGTCCGCTGCCGGCGCGGTGAGCAGACGTGCTTCAGCATCGCCACGCGAGCGCAAGTCGAGGTGAGGGGCCAGGTGTGAGGCGAGCACTCGGATCGCGAGAAGCTCGAGATCGTCGGCGATCCGGTCCATCGGCATCGCGGCGAACGCGAGACGCACGGCGATGACTCCGGCTTCACCCTCGAAGTCTTCGAGCGGACGCTTGAGGAGTTCGGTCGCGAGGGTGAACTCCCCCGCGCTCGCGTAGTGATAGGCCGCGAGGGTGTGGACTCCGAGCTTGACGAAGGTGTGGGCGGACCTGCGGTGGAGACCGGGAAGTCCGTTGGCGAGCATGCGCTCTGAACGTGCTGCGAGCGCCGTGCGATCGCTCGCGGACAGCGAGACGGACTGACCGGCGCCGAATGATGAGCGGTGCTCGGTGACGAGGCCCTCTCGGCGGAGTCCGCTGATGAGAGAGACGGCATCGGGGAATCCGGACTCTTCGAGAATCGCGATCGGCACCTCGATGAACTGGGCGAGGTGCAACAGCAACAGTGCGCTGCGCCCGGAGCCGTCGACGATGGTCGCGCGCTCGATGAGCCAGGTGCCCTGGAAACCCTCGAGGGGATCGACCGCAGGAACCCCATGGGCGTCGCGGAAGAAACTCAGGATGGCATCGGCGCGCCCGCCGGCCGCTGCGACAACCTCGTCGAGCCGGGCGGCGAGCCGCGATCCGGTGATCTCGGAGCCCAGGATGTCGCGCGCGAAGGCCGGGGTCCACTTGAGCTCGTCACGCCCGACCGTCACGCGACGAGGGTCAGCGAACGCATCTACCTCGACCTGCTCCGAGGTCATGAAGATGTTGCGCAGCATGGGAAACTGCCGTGCAGTCTCTTCGATAGCCGTGAACTTTCTCGGCGGCGTGAAGCTCTCGAAGTCGTCGTAAACGACGATGACCGGACGGTCGAGGCGCTGCAAAACTGTGAACAGCTGCTGCAGGTTGGTGACAGAGACGCGCACGTCTTCGCTGATCACGCCGAGGTCGAGCATTCCATCGAGGAGCGCGTTCCAGGTGCTCTCCCACGTGTTGATGAAGTTGCTGCCGGTGATCCAGATGACCGGGTCGGTGGAATCGCGACCCGCGAGCCAGGCCAGAACTTGCGCGGTCTTGCCGTAGCCGCGCGGGGCCTCGACGAGCAGGGATCCGGTTCCGCGCTCCCACGCGTCGAACAGGGCGGCGGCGCGGGGAGAGACCGCAGCGCGCGGCGGCATGGCGGGCCATCCCCATCGCTGCAATGCGACAGAGGCGGTAACAGGTGTTTCCCGAAATAACATGAGGGTCCGATCTCGCGGGGTTACTCGGGTGCCTGGGCAGGGCACTCGCGATTCGCGTTCATCGGGTTCACGTGAACCCAACTGAATCGGCATCTCCCGGCGCATACAGCGCAACCGATCAGGGCAAGCGGAGTCTCGTCGCAGACGGGGTAAACAGTCGGGTCTGTCCACTCCACCATGCACTGAGCCTTGGGGGATACATGCTCACTTTATGAGGGCATCGCAAATCGCCGCTAACCCGAGTTGGGGGGACACGACGGGTCACCCGTTGTCTCACCTGTTTTCGCGTGGATGTCACCTCGAGGGGTGTCGTGGGTTCCGCCTAGCAGCGGAACCCACGACGGCCTCAAACGCAGAACGCCCGACGTCTGACCGGACCCGAACCGGGCTTCAGTCGAACAGGGACGACGACCAGGTGTGGCAAAGGGGGGCAATGATCACACCTGGATCGTCGGTACCTGCGTACCCGCCTAGATAAACAGGTAAGAACAGCACGGTCTACCCTCCTGGGCCGTTGTCACCCGATGAATCACCCGCGATCAGACGGATGCGAGTTCCCGCTCATCGACCTCGGTGCGCACGGCGCGGTTAACCGCAGAGACGACGGCTTTGAGCGACGCCGTCGAGATGTCCGCATCGATGCCAACACCCCACAGGCGCTTGCCATTGACGTTGAGTTCGACGTAGGCCGCGGCGAGGGCATCGCCGCCCGCGCTCAGTGCGTGCTCGACGTAATCGTAGAGCTTGACCTCGATGCCCTGCTCGCTCATGATGTTGAGGAACGCCGCGATGGGGCCGTTTCCGGTCGCCTCAGCGGACTCCGTCTCCTCCCCTACCCGCAGGTCAATCTGGAGGCTGACCTCTCCCCCGAGGTCGCTCGAGGTGCGCGTGCGGGTGAGCTCGAAGCGGCCCCACTTGTCCTCTGGGCGGTGTGCGGGCGCCGGAAGGTACTCGTCCTGGAATATCTCCCAGATCGCGTCACTAGTAACCTCTCCGCCCTCGGCGTCGGTCTTGGTCTGCACCACACCGGAGAACTCGATCTGGAGCTTGCGCGGCAGATCGAGTGCGTGGTCGGTCTTGAGCAGGTACGCGACTCCGCCCTTGCCCGACTGCGAGTTGACGCGAACGACGGCCTCGTAGCCGCGACCGACATCCTTCGGGTCGATCGGCAGGTACGGAACCGCCCACAGGAGCTCGTCAACGCTCTTGCCCTGGGACTTCGCATCGGCCTCCATGGCCTCGAAGCCCTTCTTGATGGCGTCCTGGTGCGAACCGCTGAACGCCGTGTACACGAGGTCGCCCGCCCACGGGCTGCGCTCGTGCACCTTGAGCTGGTTGCAGTACTCGGCGGTGCGCTTGATCTCGTCGAGGTCGCTGAAGTCGATCTGCGGGTCGATGCCCTGCGTGAACAGGTTGAGGCCGAGAGCGACGAGGTCGACGTTGCCCGTGCGCTCTCCGTTGCCGAAGAGGCAGCCCTCGATGCGGTCGGCGCCGGCCATATACCCGAGCTCGGCTGCGGCAATGCCGGTTCCACGGTCGTTGTGCGGGTGCAGCGAGAGGATAACGTTCTCGCGGTGAGCGAGGCGGCGGGACATCCACTCGATGGAATCCGCGTAGACGTTGGGCGTTGCCATCTCGACGGTGGCAGGAAGGTTGATGATGACCTTGCGGTCGGGGGTCGGCTCGAATACCTCGATGACCGCGTTGCAGACCTCGAGGGCGAACTCGAGTTCTGTACCGGTGTAGCTCTCGGGCGAGTACTCGTAGAAGACTTCGGTGCCCGGGATGGATGCCTCGGCAGCCCGGCAGAGTCGTGCACCCTCGAGCGCGATGTCGATGATGCCTTGCTTGTCGGTGCGGAACACGACCTCACGCTGGAGCACACTCGTCGAGTTGTACAGGTGAACGATGGCCTTCGACGCGCCGGCGATTGACTCGTAGGTGCGGTTGATGAGGTGCTCGCGAGCCTGGGTGAGCACCTGGATCGTGACGTCGTCGGGAATCGCGTTCTCTTCGATGAGGCTGCGGACGAAGTCGAAGTCGGTCTGGCTCGCGGAGGGGAAGCCGACCTCGATCTCCTTGTAGCCCATGCGCACGAGGAGATCGAACATGATGCGCTTGCGCTCGGGGCTCATGGGGTCGATGAGGGCCTGATTGCCGTCGCGGAGGTCGACAGCACACCAGCGGGGAGCCTCGGTGATGCGCTTCGACGGCCAGGTGCGGTCGGGCAGGTCGACGACGAGCTGCTCGTGGTACGGACGGTACTTGTGGATCGGCATTGCAGAAGCCGACTGGTTGTTCTTCATGGTCTCTTGTCTCTCGCGTTGCGTTCGTGGGTCAAGCCGACAGCGAACTCCGCGACGAGTGAGGCCTGGGGTTAGGACTCGTCGCGGCAGCTAAGAAGGAGCAGACCGAACATGGTTTTAGGCTAGCACTTCACCACGATGTGGCAAGTTCTTCAGCGGCCGCGAGAACGACAGGGTCTTCGCAGCCCTTTGCGAAGCCCTGGATGCGGCGGTCGATGTCGCGCTTCGTGATCCACGTGCCGATGAGCTCCGCCGGCCAGCGGATGATCGCGGGACGGCAGGTGAAGTTGTACTTCCAGATGGCTTTCGTGCCCTCGGGGTGCTTCTCGAAGCGCCATCCACCCGCCAGCTTCTCGAAGAACCACGGACCGTCGAGCACGCGCATGCCCACGTTGCGCGGCGGGTTGAACGACACGTATTCGCTCGTCATGTGTGCACCGCGTTTGGACACGGTGACTGTGCGCACCTCCTTCGCTGCACGGGTGGCTCCGTCGAGAAAGTACTGCTCGCGGATGAAGGTGTCCCAGCGCTTGCGGATGTCCCCCGTGGTCTGGGACACGGCGAACGCGATCTCCGGGCTCACCGCGACCACCACGGAACTCTCGACGACGGGCATGGTGCGAGACTAGCGCGCCCGTCGGCCCCGCTTCCGCACTCGTTTCGGAAATTCAGGACTTCTGCCGCCGGCGGGAACTGCACCCGCACAGAACCGGGGAGGCTATGCGAGTCCGACGACAGAAGTCCTGAATTTCCGAAAACGGGATGGGGCAGGGTGCGGGCCCGACCGTGGGAGCGGCCGGGCCCGACCGCGGCGGGGTGCGGGGTGGACCGTGGGCGGGGTCCGCGGTCGACTGCGGCAGGGTGCGGGCCCGACCGTGGGAGCGGCCGGGCCCGTGCCTCACTCCACGGCGAGGGCCGCGACCGGCGCGATCCTCGTCGCGCGGCGCGACGGTCCGAGCGAGGCACCGAGGGTGAGAAGCGCGGCGAGTATGACGACGCCAACGAGGAACGCCACCGGGACTCCGGGGAGCACGATCGTCCCGATCCCGTTGATGCTCCCGAGCAGGGATTGCGCCCCGGCCCAGCCGTAGAAGGTTCCTAGCACGAGTCCGACGAGCACAGACGCGAGAGTGAGTTGCGCGCTCTCGGCGAGGATCATGCGGCGCACCTGGCTCCCGGTGAAGCCGAGGGCCCGCAGGAGCCCCAGCTCACGCGTACGCTGCAACACGCTCAGCGAGAGATTGTTGACCATGCCCACCGCGGCGATCACGGCACTGAATCCGACCAGGACGGAGAACACCACGACGGTGAGCACGAGCGTCTCATCGATGCCCGAGTAGTACTCCGGGTCGCTCTCCTGCGCCGCGTAGAGCAGGTTCTGATAGCTCTGCAAGGCGACGGCGAACATCGTGACGAGTGTCACACCGATCACGAGTCCGATGGTGGTGCGCGACGAGCGCTCGGGATACCGCACGGCGTTCTCGGCCGCGAGGCGCGACGGGGCGCTCGTGCCGAGCGTACGTCCAACGAGACGCAGGGCGGGCGGCATGACGAGGTGGGCGCCCATGACGAGTCCGGTGAACGAGAGGATGCCTCCGACGATCCCGATGAGCACCGCTGCCGGGGTCACGAGTCCGAGGAACATCGAGAGCACGAGAATGCCGCCCCCAACCGCGAAGAGCGCGATCGCCGCACCCGTGCGGGACTTCGATGCCGTCGACTCTTCGCGGCTGTGCTCGAGGGCCGCGCCCGTGGCCTCCATGGGCGACACGACGAGCACGCGGCGCGAGCCGATCCAGGAGGCGAGCCACGTCGTGAGCACGACGGCGGCCACCGGCAGCACGATGGTGAAGTCGAGGTAGTGGTAAGCGATGTCGGGGAGGATGCCGACACTCGGGCCGAGCTGCACGACGAGCACCGTGAGGAGGGTCCCGACAACAGCGCCCGCGATTGCGCCAACGACACCGACGAGAAGGCCCTCCCGTGCGACAGCGCGACGCTGGGTCTGCGCGCTCGATCCGATGAGGCGCATGAGCGCGATGGTGCGGGTGCGCCCGGCGATGATCGTCGAGAACGTATTGGCCGTGACCACTGCGCCGACGTACACGGCTATGGCGATGAAGATCCACGCGACGAAGCCCAGGATGAAGGCGACTGTCGCGCTCTCACCCGTGACGCTGTCCGCGTTGATGATCGAGGTGAGAACGCCGAAGAACTCGAGCACAGCGACGCCGAATGCACTGCTGAGCCCGGCAACGAGCATGCTCGGGCCATGCTCACGAAGGCTCGTCATGAGGCACGCTCCATGCTCAGCATGAACGTGCTGATCTCCTCGGGTGTTGACCGCGTGCGGTCGTCGACCACGCGCCCGTCGGCGAGGAACACGATGCGGTCGGCGTAGGACGCAGCGATCGGGTCGTGGGTGACCATCGCGATGCTCTGGCCGTATTCGCGGCTCGCGGCCTGCAGGAGCGTGAGCACTTCACGACTCGTGCGGGAATCCAGGTTTCCGGTCGGCTCGTCGGCGAAGACGAGGTCAGGGCGAGTGGCGAGGGCGCGGGCGATGGCCACGCGCTGCTGCTGCCCGCCCGAGAGCTCGTGGGGTCGGTGGGTGAGGCGGTCCCGCAGCCCGAGCGACTCGATGAGCTGGTCGATCCAGGCGCGTTCCTGAGTGGTCGGGCGACGGCCATCCAGCTCGAATGGCAGCAGGATGTTTCCCTCGATGTTGAGTGTCGGCACGAGGTTGAACGACTGGAACACGAAGCCCACGCGGCGACGACGAAGAATGGTGAGGTCGCTGTCACCTAGGCTCGTGATGTCGGTGTCGCCGACGAAGACGTGGCCGGAGGTTACCGTGTCGAGGCCCGCCATGATGTGCATGAGCGTCGACTTTCCCGAGCCCGACGGACCCATGATCGCGGTGAACTCCCCCGCGTTGATGCCGAGGCTGACACTGGTGAGGGCCGACACGACGTTTGCGCCGCTGCCGTAGGACTTGCTGAGATTGTCGACGCGAGCGACGACCGAGGTTTCTGAGGTTTGCATGTTTCAACCCTAGAAACCGGGTGGATGCAGCGAGTCAGGCGCAAGGCTCGAACGCACTACATCGGGAGGATGACTCGGTGCGCGCGCGGCCGCGAGGAGCTAGTCGGTGAGGCGGTTCTCGTAGGCGAAAACCACGAGCTGCACACGGTCGCGCAGGCCGAGCTTGCCGAGCACACGACTGATGTGCGTTTTGACGGTCGCCTCGCTCAGGAACTCGCTCTTGGCGATCTCCGCGTTGCTCAGGCCGCGCGCCGCAAGGAGAAAGATCTCCTTCTCGCGGGAGGTGAGGCTCGTGAACTCGGGCGGCTCCGCTCCCCCGGTGTGCTGCGAGTCGAAGTGCTCGAAGAGCTCACGCGTGGCGGAGGCGGCGATCACCGCAGTACCGGCGTGCACAGTGCGGATCGCCGACAGTAGAAACTCGGGGTCGGCATCCTTGAGCAGAAAGCCGCTCGCACCGCCCCGGATCGCGCGCGTCGCGGCCTCGTCGAGGTCGAAGGTGGTGAGCACGATGATGCGCGGTGGCCGGCGACCCGCCGCCTCCGCCGCGGCGAGGATCCCCCGCGTCGATTCAATGCCATCCATGACGGGCATGCGGATGTCCATGAGGATGACGTCAGGGGTGTGCTCCGCCGCCATCTCGATACCCTCGACACCGTTGCCTGCCTCCCCGACGAACTCGAGGTCGGGTTGGCTCGAGACGAGCATTCGGATTCCCGCACGAAACAGCGCCTGGTCGTCGACGAGGGCGACACGGATGGTTGTGCTCATGAACGGGCTCCAATAGCGATCGCGCCGGTTTGTGTTGTTGTTGTGGGCACGGATGCCGTCACGACGAAACGCGGGCCGGCGGTTTCGGCCGTGAGCCACCCTCCCACGAGGGAGGCGCGCTCGCGCATGCCAGCCAGGCCATGCCCGAGGCTGGTGGCCGGAACGGAGCCCGCAATGGTGTTGGTAATGGAGACCTCAACGGTCGTCGACGTCCACTCGAAGACGACCTCGACGGGCTTGCTCCTGTCGCCGTGACGGAGCGCGTTCGTGAGGGCCTCCTGCACGATGCGATACACAGCGAGCTGGGCGCCAGTGCCGAACAGGTGCTTGGTTCCTGTCTCGCTGAAGGTGACGTCGAGCCCAGACCCACGCATCTGCTCGACGAGACGGTCGAGGTCGGCGAGCACCGGTTGCGGGCCATCCCCCTCGCTGTAGCGGAGTTGACCGAGCAGCAGCCTGACGTCAGCGAGAGCCTCTCGCGCCGTCGTGGAGATCGCGGTGAGCGCTTCATCCACGGCCTCTGGATTCGCCGCGCGCGCGTACCGTGCGCCGTCCGCCTGAGCGACGACGACGGCGAGCGAGTGCGCAACAACATCGTGCATGTCGCGCGCGATGCGGTTGCGCTCCTGCTCGACAATGACGTCCTGCTCGGCGATCTGGCGGGCCGCGGAGCTCTCCCGCGTGCGAACCACCGCGCGTACGAGGAGTCCGAAGAGCCACGGTGCACCGAGTGCGGTGAGGAGCGCCCCGAACAGCAGAACGAACTGGAGGAACACCCGCGGGAGGTCGTACTGTCCGAACAGCGTCTCTGAGACGCCCATGCCCGAGCCGATGAACGTGAGGTAGGCGGCCGCGACGAATGCGCCGAGGCCGACAGAGCCGAGTCCGACCCAGCGTACGATTCGCCCGCCGTAGGCAGACGTCGTGTAGAGCACGAGGATAGTTGCGAGGTTGAAGAGGTTCGGGTAGAGCCCGATCGACATCTGCACTATCGAGAACAACCACGCTATCGACAGCGACAGGGCGGGGCTCGTGCGTCGGATGCCCACGGCCGCGGCATACCCGGCGATGACTATCGCGTTGTAGGTGTCGACACCCTGCCCGATCTCGACGATCGCGAGCGCGCAGATGAAGTAGAAAACGGCGAGCCCGGCGTCGATCACTACCTGGTACGGGCGCAGTCGTTGGAACATATCTACACGGTAGGTCGCCGAGGAGGGGAAACCCTAACGAATCACGGCCAGATCAGCCCCGCGGCGCCAAAGATCATCCTTGCGGCCTAGAAGCCGAGACGCCCGAGCTGTTTGGCGTTGCGCTGCCACTCCTTTGCGACCTTGACGCGCATCGACAGGTAGACCTGCTTGCCGACGAGCTTCTCAATCTCCTTGCGGGCGCGCGCGCCAACCTCCTGCAGGCGTTCGCCCTGGTGGCCGATGATGATGCCCTTCTGACTGTCGCGCTCCACGAACAGGTTCGCGTAGATCTCAACGAGGTCCTTATCGTCGCGCTCGATCATGTCGTCGATCGTGATGGCGATCGAGTGCGGCAGTTCATCCTGCACACCCTCGAGCGCGGCCTCGCGGATGAGCTCGCTGATGCGCGATTCGAGGCTCTCATCGGTCACGGCATCCGACGGGTAGAGCGCGGCAGACACCGGCATGAAGCTGATGAGCTGTGAGGTCAGGGTGTCGAGCTGGATATTGCTCGTCGACGACACCGGGATGATGGCCTCCCAGTCGTCACGCAGCGCGGAGACGGCGAGCAGTTGCTCCGCGACAGCGGGGCGGGATGCAGCGTCGATCTTGGTGACGATGGCCACCTTCTTGGCGCGGGGAAACGAGTCGAGTTGTTCGCTGATGAACCTGTCGCCGGGGCCGAGCTTCTCGTTCGCGGGCAGGCACAGCCCGACGACGTCGACGTCACCGATCGTGTCCTGAACGATGCTGTTGAGGCGCTCACCGAGCAGGGTGCGCGGGCGGTGCATCCCGGGAGTGTCCACGACGACGAGTTGTCCGTTCGCCTGGTGCACGATGCCACGGATGGCACGGCGCGTCGTCTGTGGCTTCGACGAAGTGATCGCCACCTTCTCGCCGACGAGAGCGTTGGTGAGTGTCGACTTGCCCACGTTGGGACGCCCGACGAACGACACGAATCCCGCCCGGTACTGCTGCTGCTCGGTCATTCGTTGCTCGTTTCGTTGTCTGGTGCGAATGACGCTTGCGCGTCGATGAGTGCCTGGTCCCGCTCGACGATGACGGTGCTCAGGCGACGCCGTCGACCCTCGGTGCGCTCGGCGCGGAGGATGAGGCCGGAGATTGTCGCCACGGATCCCGCAACCGGGAGCCGGCCCAGGGTCTTGGTGAGGAGTCCACCGACCGAGTCAACATCGTCGTCATCGAGCTCGATGCCGAAGAGGTCACCGAGCTCGTCGACGGGGAGTCGCGCGCTCACGCGATAGCTTCCATCACCGAGATCCTCGAACTCGGCGAGCTCGTGGTCGTACTCGTCGGAGATGTCGCCCACGAGTTCCTCGATGATGTCTTCGAGGGTCACGAGCCCGGCGATCCCGCCGTACTCATCGACGACCATCGCGAGGTGGTTGGACTCGAGCTGCATCTGGCGCAGGAGGCTGTCGGCCTTCTGTGACTCCGGTGCGAAGATCGCGGGGCGAGCCAGCTCAGACGCCGTGATCTGTTCGGCGCCGAGCGGGCGCTCGTAGTGCAGGCGCGCGACATCCCGCAGATAGAGGATTCCCAGCACCTCGTCGATGTTCTCGCCGATGACCGGGACCCGCGAGACACCGGTGCGGAGAAAGAGCCCCATCGCCGAACTAATCGTCGCGTCGTTCTCGATCGTGACCATGTCGGTGCGCGGAATCATGATCTCGCGCACGACCGTCTCGTTGAACTCGAAAATTGAGTGGATGAGCTCGCGATCGTCCTCTTCGAGCACTTCGAGCTCGGTCGCCTCGTCGACCATGCTGAGCAACTGC
>Ga0247813_10000497_pt1 | contig 36274 bp, 41 predicted proteins | sample UWRJL169409C1_FD_180719 | JGI IMG/M metagenome (GOLD analysis project Ga0247813, IMG submission 180719) | Plant litter microbial communities from Arlington Agricultural Research Station in Wisconsin, United States - UWRJ-L169-409C-1 | ecosystem: Environmental > Terrestrial > Plant litter >... | reverse complement strand
GATTTTTTTCCTACGAAACCAATGAAGCACTGCATTTATCGGATAAGGAAAAAAATACCATGCTCGGCGTTTTGAAAAGTATCGGGCAGGAACTCGAAGGTACTATCGATGATTTCAGCCAGGATGTGATGATCTCCTACATTGAAGTGCTGCTCAATTTCAGCAACCGGTTTTACAAACGCCAGTTCGTAACCCGAAAAGCTGTCAACAGCGACCTGCTGACGCAAATGGAAGAAAAACTGGACACTTATTTCAACAATGAAGAACCATTGCTTCACGGCCTCATCACAGTTGAACAACTGGCAAGCCAGCTGAATTTATCACCGCGATACCTCAGCGATATGCTGCGTTCGCTTACCGGGCAAAGCGCGCAGCAACATATCCACGACAGGCTGATCGACAAAGCGAAAGAATACTTGTCTGCCTCCCATCTATCGGTAGCCGAAGTAGCCTACCAGCTTGGGTTTGAGCATCCACAATCTTTCAGTAAAGTTTTTAAGCGCAAAACAAATCTTACGCCGCTTGAATTCCGGGCATCCTTTAATTAAAAAACATGAACATCAGATCATTTATAACCGGTTGGATCAAAATAAGCAATGCATACGATACGGAGAAATACCTGTCTTTTTTTCACGAAGATGCCATCCTGGATGACCCTTCGGTAGGACGAAAATTTATAGGCCACAAAGGGATCCGTGAATATTTTACCAGTTATTTTATCGGTTATAAAACTCAGACCCACCTGATGAAATTGTCCATTCATGGTGGCGAAAAAGCTTACCTGGAAGTGGAATTCACCGGCGAATTTCCTGGAGGAAAGATTGGCGGAAGTTTCGATTTTATTTTTGTGAAGGATAAGATATCTTTTGTAAAAGCATTGCTTATTTAATTAGTTATTGGAGCGTGGAAGAATAGGATTTATTCCTATTTTCAATAATTAATCATTTACATGCAACCAAGGTTCTTCACTACTCCGTCGGCATTCCGGAACTGGCTGGCAAAAAATCATGCAAAATCTGTCGAACTCATCGTTGGATTTTACAAAATTAGTACCGGAAAACCTTCGATTACCTGGTCTCAATCGGTGGACGAAGCGCTTTGTTTTGGCTGGATCGATGGCGTGCGTACTTCCATCGATGATGAAAGTTACCAGATCCGTTTTACTCCCCGCAAACCCGGCAGCATCTGGAGTGCAGTCAATATAGAGAAATGCAAATCCTTTATCAGCAAAGGTTTGATGCAACCGGCAGGACTGAAAAGTTTCGAAGCCCGAAGCGAAAAACGTTCCCGGGTTTATACACACGAAAACCATGCGATTGAATTTCCCCCGGATTATCTCCGGCAATTCAAAGCCAATAAACCAGCCTGGAAATATTTTCAGGCCCTTGCTCCTTCTTATAAAAAATTGTCGGGCAACTGGGTGATGACAGCCAAACAGGAAACCACCCGGCAAAAAAGACTTTCTCAGTTAATAGAGGATTCTGCTGCAGGTACCAACCAATGGAAGGATAATAAATACAAGCAAAAATGATTTTCCACGGAACACAGTTGTCCATTCCTTTTTTTATCTTTTTTGAAAAAAAGGACAAAGCCACTCGTGAATTTCTTTATTTCAGCATAAGTTTATAAAAGCGCATAGATACTACAAATAGATTTTGTATATTTCATTAGTACTAAATCGGATCAATTAATTTTTTTACCCTGGAACCTCATGCTGAAAAATTTCGATGTTCAAAAACTTCTGTCCCTGATCATCCCATGTGTGCTCGCCTGGGCTTTCGCTTACCTGGCTACCAATGTTTTTCTTGAGTATGCGATTGGGCTTTTCTTTTGGTTACCTTTTGTTTTAGGAGCCTCTACCACCCTGATATTCGCTTATAAAAGAAATATTGAACGACAACGATTACGTGATAATGCCTACCTGGCGCTTTTCATTTTTTGTTTTGGCCTCTTGGCATTTGCCTGGGAAGGGATCATTTGCCTGATCATGGCGTTCCCCGTCGGGATGCTTTTTACCTATTTAGGATTTTTAGTTGGCCATTTATTGTCAAAGACCACTATCAATAAAAAAACTCCGACTATCATCGTCCTACTGATGCTTTCGGTTCCGGCGCTGATGGCATTTGAAAAAAAACTCAACAAAGCCGAAGACCTTCGATCTGTAAGGACTTCGATTGAAATAAATGCATCTGCCGAAACAGTCTGGAAAAACGTAATAGAATTTCCTCAACTGGACGAGCCCACAGAATTCATTTTCAAAACCGGGATAGCCTACCCCATCAATGCGACCATCAAAGGCCAGGGTGTAGGAGCGGTCAGGCATTGTAATTTTACCACCGGTAGTTTTGTAGAGCCGATCACCGTTTGGAATCAACCAAATCTCTTAAGATTTTCAGTGGAAGAGCAACCCGCTACGATGAAAGAGATCAGTCTCTATGATATTCATCCTACCCATCTGCATGGATATTGGGTCTCAAAACAAGGCCAATTCAAACTGACCACATTGCCCAACGGGCATACCTTGCTTGAAGGCACAACATGGTATGTAAATAAGATCAAACCGGATTTTTACTGGACAACATGGAGTGACTATATCGTACACAAAATACACAACAGGGTTTTGGAACATATAAAAAAACAATCAGAAAAATAAACAGCTTTTAAAAACAAGATGGAAAACCGGTTCCAGGCTGGAGCAAAAGTTAGCCTGATCATCTTAATACTGAATATGGTATTTCAGTTGGTAGCTGTTTATCAAACAAGGTATCAATTGGTCAGCCCGTTGATCCCAGAGAGTACATTCTGGACAATCAGTCAACCATTCATATTGGAGGCACTTATTTGTGCGGTCTCAAGCTTGATAGGGCTTGTACTATATTTTTTCGGAAAATATTTATGGATAATCATCCTGGCTTCGGTGGTGATATTGGGTGGATTCCTATTTCCGTAGATAATCCTCTTTTCCTCCCTATTCCTGGATGACCAGCCAAGGATCATTCACTGGAAATATTTCCACTATCATCACTTCCCTTTTACCACGATATTTCGATGGCTTCTCCCCCAGTTGATCATTTCCCCGATCACTTTTCCAAATGACCGGCAATGTTCGGTAGGTTGATATTCTACCAACACAGGAGTATCGGCATACACTGTCCTCTTCAGTAATTTGCTCATTTCCATTTCTTTTAATTCTTTCGACAACATCCGGGTAGTTATTCCTGGAATACTACGTTCTATTTCACGAAAACGGTGATTCCCATTACAGATGGAGTTGATGATAGGTAACCTCCACTTACCGCCGATAAAATATAAAGTGTCCTGCAAAGCACGTAGTTCTTCCTGATGATCTCTTGCCATATAAATAGTATTAATTGGTATACTCGATGATACTGGTTACAAAAGTATACCATTGCCGGATACCTTTGTAAAAAAAATATATAAAATGAATACCAAAAAAATAGCCGTCATAACTGGCGGAAACAGCGGGATTGGCCTTGCCACTGCTAAAGAGTTGATCAGCCGAGGAACTACTGTCATCATTACTGGAAGGCGAAAAGAAGCTGTTGAAAAAGCTGCTGCAGAGATCGGTGCGATTCCTCTTGTTGCTGACCAGGCAAATGTCGGGGACATTTCAGCATTGAGTAAATTGATAGAAGCCAGGTTTGGGAAAGTGGACATCTTATTTATCAATGCAGGAATAACCGGAGTTGCTTCCTTCATCGAAAATGCGGAAGAAGAAAATTTCGATCAAGTAATGGATATCAATTTTAAAGGAGCATATTTCACTCTCAGCAAATTCATACCACTCTTGAATCCTGGTGCGTCGGTAGTATTTTTATCATCCAATACTGCTTCCATGCACAGTCCGCAAAGTTCTATATACCAGGCCAGCAAAGTAGCATTGAACTCCATTGCAAAAACTGCAGCGGCTGAATTGGCGCCCGGTAAAATAAGGGTAAATACAATAAGCCCGGGACCTACAAAGACGAATGTATTAAATAATTCTTATGGTGAAGAAATGGCCGGTAGCATTTGGGAAAACCTTGCCGGCATAGTTCCTCTGAAGAAAATCGGCACACCGGAAGATGTGGCTAAAATGGTAGCTTACCTGAGTAGTGAACATGCATCTTATATTACCGGAGCAGATTTTTTACTCGATGGTGGAATGACATTGTGATACGAAATTTTAAAATCAAAATCCCGATTTGCTATGGCTTTTCGGGATTTTATTTTTTGTACTTAACTTTATTACAAACAAATCGATCCGGGGATCATCAAAAAAACGAACTCATGAAAAATACCGTCACTGCATTTTTACTATCTGCTCTGTCTTTATTTGAATGCGGTCAGTAACTGAGTAAATGCCGGGATATATCAGTATACTCACAATAGACTTGAAGTTTTTGAAACCTATGATAATGAAAACGATCTCAATAATTTTCGCATCGTTGCTATTAGCAACAACATCGTGCAACGAACGCGAAACCGCCATTAAAAGAAAAGAAATGTCAGAAGAAAACAAAGTAAAATTCAGCAGTGGGTATTCCGATGTGAACGGATTGAAAATGTACTACGAAATTTATGGCGAAGGTAAACCGCTGGTTTTGATCCATGGCGGAGGCTCGACCATTCAGTCGAATTTTGAAAAAGCCATTCCGTTATTTGCAAAAAACAGGAAAGTTATAGCTGTTGAATTGCAGGCCCATGGCCGTACGAACGATAGGAATAAAGATTCATCATTTGAACAGGATGCCGATGACGTAGCTACCCTGCTTAACAATCTGCATATTCCCAAAGCCGATTTTTTCGGTTTCAGCAATGGTGCCACCACTACCCTGCAGATCGCCATCCGGCATCCGGAATTGGCCGGCAAAATTGTTTTGGGTTCGGCTTTAGCCAAAAGATCCGGCGTTCCCGATTGGTTTTGGGATTTCATGAAAACCGCCAGCCTGGAAAATATGCCGCCGCAATTGCAAACGGCTTACAAAAAAGTAGCTCCGGACAGCAATGGCCTGCAGGTAATGCACGACCGGGATGCCAAGCGTATGGTGCATTTCAAAGATATCCCCGACGAACAACTTGCTGCGATCAAAGTACCTGCGCTGATCATCAATGGTGATAAAGATGTGATCACGATCGAACATGCGATGGAATTACACAAAAAAATTGTAAACTCCGAATTGGCTATCATTCCGGGGGCACACGGGGAGTATATTGGCGAAGTGACCACCATCAAAGCTGATTTTAAAGAAAGTGAAATGGCGGTGCCGATGATTGAAAAGTTTTTAAACAGCCAGAAATAGTTTCCCTATATTCACGTTAATCCTCAACAATAGTTGTATGAAAAAACTCGTATCCCTGTTTACAATTATCCTGGCGACAAAATTTTGTATCGCCCAACCTATCCATCAAATAAATATTGACCCGACGGTTCAAGAGAATGATTTTCGAATGACCGTTATCACAGATACTGCCGTACACATCGACTCCACAAATGGATATAGTGTGGCAGTACCAGAGTGGTGGAATATTCTCGAAACCCCGCCTAATTTTTTCGGGGGAATATTTCCGGCAGTCGACTCGATCGAAAATGCGCTTATCTTCAAAAGTTTTAAGAAAAGTAAATTTAAAGGCCTGGTCGATTTTGAAAATTGGGTAGTGAATGATTACAGTATGGGACAGACTCCGGCCTGGAGCAATGACCATACGATGTTGCTTAAAAAACGATTGAAAGACTTTCAGGAATTGGGAAATACTTACAAGCTGCAACTTATAAGAGGCGGCAAAATTTATGATTGTTGTTATATTATCACCGAAACAAGTAACGCTTATATCTGGATAGATTTTACAGCAACCAGCACTACCTATCCGAAAAATTTTGATAAGTTTAAAGAGATCATAAACACGTACAAAAAATTATAAACAACATCGAGGCGCTGATAAATTCAGTCATTCATTTGTCCCCAAATAAATGGAAACCACAAAATATTTACAGAAGCTTGCTTCGGAAGGAGACACAGAGGCGCAATTTAAACTTGCTGACAGGCTTGCATTTGGCAGAAAGACTTTCAGGGATCCACCGTGGAAAGAAGCTTTTAAGCTATGGAAAATATCAGCAGAAGGAGGACATAAAAGGTCGATGTTTTATGTGGGTGTATGTTTTGATAATGGTTATGGGATCAGGAAAAATATCGCTACGGCATTTGACTGGTACCTGAAAGCTGCAAAGCTGGGCCACCGCGATGCTCAATATAATATTGGAATGTTTTACTCACTCGGCGATCTTAAGAGAAAGAATCATTCAAAAAAGGTTTATTGGTTCTCTCTTGCAGCAAACTCCGGACATACCGGAGCACAACGAGACCTGGGATATTCCTATTTTTATGGAGAAGGCGTTCAGAAAGATTGGAGCAAGGCAATTTACTGGTATAAAAAGGCGGCGGCGGCCAATGATAGCATGGCATTATCAAACCTGGGGCTTTGTTATGAATATGGAGAAGGAGTAACCCAGTCCTATCGCTGGGCGAAATATTATTTTACAAAGGCAAGCCGGATGGGAAATGTAAAAGCAAAATTACACTTGAAGGATCTTAAACTTAATGTTTAGCAGTAAAAAAAACGGCAAACCCATTCCGGATCAAAAAGATCGGAAATGATCTGAACTTAATTCAGCGCCATCACAATTCCTTTGCAAAATTGCTTACGGTAGCCTACTTTTATATCCTGACAAAAATCAATTTCATGGAAGAGCAAAAAAATGAATCAGCCGGGGTTATCCCAAAAGTTACCGGCATTGGCGGAATTTTCTTTTATTCGGAAGACCTGCAAAAAACAAAAGATTGGTATACCCAAAATCTTGGTATAGAAATAAATGCCTGGGGTGCATCGAGTTTTGATTCGAGGAATATCGATAAACCGGAGCAAGTGGACACGTTGCAATGGAGCCCGTTCAAAAAGGAAGGAGGCCATTTTGAGCCTTCCAAAAAAGAATTCATGATCAATTACCGGGTTCAAAATCTGGATGCATTGCTGGGCAGACTCAAAGAAAACGGCGTGACGATCCTGGATGATGTGGCTTCCTATGACTTTGGAAAGTTCGTACACATCATGGATGCGGAAGGTAATAAGATCGAACTTTGGGAACCTGCGGAATAATCAGTGTAAATTTAAAAACAGATCATGCACGAGGATACGATCACATACAACGAAAGTCTTTCCGGTAATGAACAACTCATCTGCCAGGAATTGGCCGTTCTCATTGATAAAAATCTCAAAGGAGCCGAAAATAAGGTATGGCATGCACATCCGGTATGGTTTCTTGATGGAAATCCTGTGGTAGGTTATGCAAAACGCAAATGCGGTATCAACCTGCTTTTCTGGAGCGGACAATCATTTGATGAGCCGGGCTTGAAAAATGAAGGCAAATTCAAGGCGGCGGAAATTTGTTATGCTACTCCATCGGAGATCAAAAAGACTGATCTGAAACGTTGGTTGAAAAAATCAGCGGAGATCCAATGGGATTATAAAAATATCGTGAAAAGAAAAGGTGTGCTGGAAAGATTGCTTTAAAATAAACCTGATCGAATACTTTACGATAATATTCCTGCCATGAAAATGTTTGCTGCCCTAACGTTGCTAATTTGCTGCTGCTTTGCCGGATGCACCATTCCGTGCAATATTTATTTCATCAATCACTCTGGCGAAACTGTAAGGCTGAAAGCTTCTTTATTGAATCGTGAACGATTTAATAAATTACCGAATAAGGTCAATTTTTACGATACCGCTCAGAAGAAAAAGTTTTTTACGGGAGATTGGAGAACAACCCGACTCGTGACCTGGAAAGATTCTGTGAATTTTTTCATCGATGTTCCTGCACATACGGTGATTGATATTGCCGATATTTCCAATGGGCTTACATTGGGATCGACAGCTCCGGGCATCCTGCTGATCACTGAAAAAAATAATACTGCCGATACGATTCTTTGAGGTGATTATCTTTCTGTAAGTAAAAAATTCATTTTTAAGAATTCGATTTTCAGCAGGCCTTCCTATTCTTATACTATCCGGTAATTTAGCGGGCACAAAATTTACTACTCAAAACCAACATTAAAAACATCCCATTGCTACATCTTTTCAACCTTCTTCCAGCGCATTTTCATTTGCCTTCCGAAACAAAGGCAGCTCTGGAAAGCTCATTTGAACCTCGTTCTGCTGCTAAAAACGACCTCCTGATCGAAGAAGGGCATGTTTGCCGGCACCTCTATTTCCTGGAGCGTGGATGCATCCGCGGCTTTGCGAATATCGATGGAAAAGAAGTGACGCAGTGGTTTGGGTTCGAACATGACTTTGTCACTTCTTTCCGCAGTTTTATTTCCCGTTCCGCATCAAGGGAATATATCCAGGTAGTGGAAGATGCTGATCTGTGGTGTATTTCAAAGGATCAACTGGAAATTTTGCTGGAAAAATTTCCTGAGTTGGAAAAACTCGTGCGGCTTATTTACGAACAGTATTATATCCGGTTGGAAGACCGGTACAGCAATGCACATTTTAAGTCTGCCGGAGAACGATACGAAGACCTCCTGAAATTTTCGCCGCATATTCTTGAACGCATGCCGCTGGGATATATCGCCAGTTACCTGGGCATCAGTGCGGAAACGTTGAGTCGCATACGGGGAAAGCAAGTTTAGAGATTAGGGTTTAGGGGTTACAGTTTAGCATTCGCTTTAGACCCTAAACCCTAAACCCTAATCTCTAATCTTTTTTAACAATTCCGTTTTGACAAAAGTCAACTCCCCTTTCTCCTCCCCTCTCTAGATTTGTTCCAACCAAATAAAATCAAAATGGAACAACAATCATTTCAACAACCACAACAACCCGGGCAAAAAAACAATCAACCATCAGCCGCCTTCATTGGCGCAGCCTGGCTGGCACTTTGTACCGGCGTACTCGCGTTCATCATCGGGCTCTGGAATGCAGAAATGGAACTGAATGAAAAAGGATATTATTTTACCGTGCTGATGTTCGGGTTATTCGCTGCCATTTCGCTGCAGAAAGCCGTAAGGGATCAACTGGAAGGAATTCCAGTGACCAATCTGTATTACAGCATTGCCTGGTTCAGCACAATTTTATGTATCGTACTGCTGTCGGTCGGTTTGTGGAACGCGACATTGGAGCGCAGCGAAAAAGGTTTTTACGCTATTTCCTTTGTACTCAGCATTTTTTCTGCGATAGCGGTACAAAAAAATACCCGTGATCAGAAGCAGGCAAAAAATCAGTGAAGTGCTTTTTTGATCATCATGTAAATAAAGACAACAACGATGGTTACAATTACTGTTGAAACAAAAAACAGCACCATGCCCAGGATGTAGCTCAACAACCCTCTGAAAAACCCTCCTACTGTGCGTTGCTGAAAAAATTGGATATATACCCCTATGTGATAAGCTGTTGATATCAACCAGATGGAGGTCATGAAAAAACGGATCACGTTTACGTCCCGCCCTGTAATAAATATGAACAGCATCAGCAACATACTTATCAGGGTCGTCTGCGCCGTAATGAAAGTATGCAACGTAAGATGCTCTGCATAATTGAGCTTGTATTTCCTGTACAACCAGAATGTGGCCAGGGCCATGAAGGGCAACTGCAGCAGGATCATAATATTGTAATATTTGCTCTGCAGGTACGATACCTGCTGCATTGCCGCCGCCTGCTTAGTATCAGCCGGATCCGCCATAGTCATTATTTTCATGGCATTTTCCATGAAATGAGAATTGACCACTATAAATGTGGCGATAGTGCCGATGATCAATAAATATTGAAAAGGTGTAAAGTACCGTTTTCGCTTTTCTTCGATGATGTATTCTCTCGCCACTTTACCGGGAGCTTTGAACAAACCAAGCATCAGGTGGAAAAATCCTTTATCAGCATGCGTGAAGCTATGTAAGATATCGTGCGCCAGGTGGCCCATCGTAATACGGTGCGCAAGCTTTTGCCCGCATTTATTGCAGTATGCTCCTGAAAAATGATTGTCACAATTGCGGCAGGTATGCTTGTCCATTAAAGCCAGTTAGTTTAGAAATGCCAAATTATAACATTCTAATTAATAATTAATAGTGAATAATTAATAATTGATTCCGGTAACGCTTCAACGGAACTAACAAGCTTTAAAAGCGAAGAATTATTCATTATTAATTATTCATTATTAATTAAACTAGCTTTGCAGCATGAATGAAACAAACAACAGCGCTTATTTAAGCAAGCTGAACATAAAGTCGCTGAATGAAATGCAGCAAGCGGCGATCCGTACTGCGGAGGAAAAGAACGATGTGATCCTGCTTTCCGCAACAGGCTCCGGAAAGACGCTGGCTTTCCTTTTGCCGATGCTGGCTACGCTGAAAGAAGATATCAAACTGGTGCAGGCGCTGATCCTAGTGCCGAGCCGTGAACTGGCATTACAGATCGAAAGTGTGTTGAAGCAAATGCAGACGGGTTATAAAGTGCTTTCCTGTTATGGCGGGCACAAAAGGGAAATTGAAGAAAACAGCCTCGTAGAGCCACCAGCCATCATCATCGCTACGGCCGGACGTATGGCCGATCATATCCGCCGCAATAATGTAGACCTGAAAGAAATTCAATACCTGATACTGGATGAATTCGATAAATCGCTGGAACTGGGTTTCCTCGAAGAAATGAAATTCATCATTGAATCTTTACCTGCGGTAAAAAAGCGTATGCTTACTTCCGCCACTTTTGCGGAAAGCATTCCGGATTTTGTGAAAATGAATGAACCCGAAATGCTCAACTTCCTGCCGGAAGAAGCAGTATCGGCGGATATCCTGCGCATCAAAACAGTTTTATCGCCTGATAAGGACAAACTGGAAACATTACTGCAACTGATCTGTTATGCCAACAATACTTCCACGATCGTTTTCTGCAATCATCGTGATGCGGTAGAACGTGTCAGCAATTTTCTCAGCGACCAGGGGTTGGTGAATGTATTTTATCATGGTGGCATGGAACAACGTGATCGTGAAGTAGCGCTGACAAAATTCCGGAATACGAGTTCTAATGTGCTGGTGACAACCGATCTCGCCAGTCGTGGATTGGATATAGCCGATATCCGCAACATCGTGCATTACCACCTTCCTCACGAGGAAGCATCTTTCACACACCGCAATGGCCGTACAGCCCGTATGGGAACTACCGGTAACGTATATGTGATCTATTCTGAAGATGAAAAAATGCCAACTTACCTTACAGAAAATGCAGAAGAATTCATCATCCCCGACAGGTTGCCGATCCCTGAAAAGCCCAAGTGGAGCACACTTTTCATTGATGCGGGGAAAAAGGACAAGATCAATAAGATCGATATCGTAGGTTTCCTTTCACAAAAGGGAATGCTGAAAAAAGATGAGATCGGTTTGATTGAAGTGAAAGATTTTATGGCATTCGCGGCCGTACGGAAATCGAAAGTAGGGAATGTATTAGAACTGATCAAGAACGAAAAACTCAAGGGGAAGAAGATAAAGATCGCAGTAGCTAAATAATTACGAATGGGCAATTACGAATTACGAATGGGGATCGAAGCGAAGTACGATCGCAGATTTTAAAGGGATAAAAGGATTACACAGATCATTCCTGCTTCGCAGAAATTTAAATGCAGTTTATAAATACCGCGGCTTTTAGAGAAAGCCAAAGTTTTATAAACTGCATTTTTATTTTTCACGGAGTGAAAAAGTAATCTGTGTAATCCCCTTCATCAATTTAAAATCCGTGATCCCCTATCCGCTTAGCGCTTCGCATCATTTTTAATTGATTATCGTTCTCATCATAGGCCCACCAGGCATCGCATTATTTCCTCCACTACCCGTACCGGTAAATTTATTGAAGCGGAATACAAAACTTAGCATGTAATACCTGCCCAGCCTGTTTGTGCGGGTATCGGTGAAACCTGTACCAGACACGGTTCTTGTAACGCTGGTGTTTTCATTCAGCATATCATATGCATTCAGTTTGATGGAAGCATTGTACTTTTTCGACACCAGCTTTTCGATGCTGCTGTTGATGATGAATGGATTGGCAGTCACGTTATCAGCATAACCATCGTTGATCGATTTGTCGAGATCATACATGATCGTGATATCTTTTGGCAGGAAGATCCTGGAATAATGAGTAAGGCTCCATGCCCTGGTGTTTGAATTCAACCTTTTGTTGAGTGAATACCTGGCATCGTTCAATGTAAAGTTGGCTCCGGCACTGGTTTCCAGCCATTTTTTTATGGTGATGGTGGTAGAGAAGCGCTGGCCGATGATCCAGTTCTGGCCGGTATTTTTTGCACTTTCAATAAAAGAGATATTATTGTTGTACATGATTGAGCCTCCGTAGTTGAATACATATTTCCTGTTGCGGATCGGTTTGCTAAAAGCATAGAAACCAGACGCAGTGTAGTATCCATCGGTGTTCAGATATCTTGTTTCTTGTCCGATGTATTTCGGATTCGTTGGATCACTCACATCAATCCGCTGAAATACGTTGTTGACGATCTTATCTTTTATATAAGAAAAATTAAGGTTACCAAAGAAGACATTCCCCGTAATGAAATCGAAATTATTATACCGGATGTTGACATTGTTATTGAATTCCGGTTTCAGATCCGGGTTACCCAACGTGATGTATTGCGGATTGGAATAATCATACACCGGTTGCAATTGCTGGTACGATGGCTGCGATGTACTACCGTTGTAGTTTACGCTGAAAGAGCGGCTACGGCTGAAGTTGTACGCAAAGCGGATCACCGGGTAATAGTTCACCAGGTTCTGTGAATATTTTACATTCGTCGATTTCGAATCGCTTTTTATGGTGGCTGGCTGAACCGCGAAACCGATCGTGTAATTATATTTCTTTTGTGTGGTGCGGAAGTTTACGCCGATCCTGTTGGTGATATAATCATTGTCGTAAATATTGCTCGCTGTATCCACAAAAGTCTTGTTGCCATTCAACGGATCCACTGCAAAATTTTCGCGATCGATACCCGTATAACGTTTGTTGTAAGAATAATTGAACTCCAGGCTTTGTTTTTTATTCAATGGCTCGATGTAGGAAGCAGAAATGCCGTAGTTGTGGTTATTGTTATCCTGCGTAACAAATTGGTTCAGCACAGAATCTTTGTACTTCACCCCAAGCGTATCATAAAAACCGGTAAGGCTCGTATAGATATCTTCGCCGTCGGTAGATGAACTGCCACCAGACAGGTTTAACGATAATATCCTGCCTTTTTTGTCGAAGCGGTGATTGAATAAAATGGTACCACTGATGTTAGGAGCTGTGGAAGTGGTACGATCCGTTGTACGGCCGTTATTGCTCAGCTTGTTATTTTGCGCATTGCTGAAATCAGAGATATAGTTGCTGTTAGTAGTCGTGTAATTCACAGTGGGCGTAAATTTCAGGTAATTGAACGAATCGATCTTGTACTCCATGTTGAACGTGAAGCGATGATTATCGGTAGTGGTATAATCGTTTGTCTGTTGTTTGTTGAGGATATTCGATCCCTGGAATAAAGTCTGTTGGGTAACATCCCTTTCCGTGGTGGTTCCTTTATTGGTAAAACTGTAACTGCCATACACCGAGATCTTACTTCCCCACATATCGCGATAATTGAGCCCGATCGATTTCGTGGTGGCGATACCGTTACCCGTATTGCCCGAAAAATTCGCCCCCATGCTGCGTGCCATTCCACCCATTGCCCCGCCCATGGAGCCAAAATTGAAAGTGCTGGTATTGGTATTATTGAGGTTGCCGATCAGCGAGATCTGCTGCTGCCCGTTGAATTTATTTACCGTGAGTGAATTCGTATACCGCCCTTCCGTACCGGCTCCGACAGATGCATTCCCGAAATAACCTTTGTTCTTATCCTTCTTCAATTGAATATTCAGCGTCTTCGTCGCATCGCCACTTTTCACTCCGGTGAAAGCCGCCTGGTCGCCATAATCGTCGATGATATCGATCTTGTCTACCATGTCCGCGTTCAGGTTTTTTGTGGCAGTCGTCACATCCCCGCCAAAAAAATCCTTTCCGTTTACTTTTACCTTAGTCACTTCCTGGCCTTGTGCCGTCACTTTACCGGTCTTGTTATCGACTTCTACACCCGGAAGTTTTTTCAACACTTCCTCAACGTTATCATTCTTCCGGTACATCGTGCTATCTATCTTATACGAGATGGTATCTTCCTTTATCTGCACTTTCGCTGCTTCCACCACCACATTGTCAAGAGTTGTTCCTCCCGGCGTCAATTGAAGATCCACGATATTCTGATCGCCGATAGCGGAAGAATAATCATAATATCTCGCCAGCGTATTGTACCCGATGAAAGATACCATCACGCCGGTTTTGGCTTGCTTCACATTGGTAAACTGAAAGATGCCTTTATCATTCGTCACCCGGCGAACGCTGTCTTTCTGCCCTTCATAAAAAAGGGTAACCGACGCATTGCTCAAAGGTTTTCCATCTTCGTTACGAACCATACCACGGATGTTAATGGTTTGAGCGCTGGCCGCTGAGGCGAAAAATAAAAGGAAAAGAACGGGTAAAAAAGGTCTCATTGTTAGTTATGTTACCCCGAAGCTCCAGTTTCGGGATTTTTTTTAAAATAATACCTGAAGCTGGAGCTTCGGGAAGGACAAAAATAACAGAACTCCCATCTACGAAAGTTACCGTTTATCATTTTAAAGCGCTAATGTGAAGATTATTTATCCAACAGCAACGTCGGAAACGGATTTTGCATATTTATTAACAGAATCGAAGATCATACCGGCAAATTTTTCGGTTTCACGGAAAAGGAAGCGGTGACGGATAGGAATTACATATACCGGAAAGTCGAGCAGTTCTTTCTTATATTTCTGCAAACGAACAGCATCTTTCTCTGTGGTCAGGACTATCTTTTGCTGCGACTGCAGTTTTTCGAAATGTTTTTTGATGTCTTTCAGGTCGTCCGTTGAGAAAATATGATGATCCGCATACCGCAGCATATCGTAGCTGTGCACATACGAAGCCAGGAATTCCTTCAATGGTTTGGGATTGGCAATTCCGCAAACAAGCAGGCAATCAGTTTCGCTATCCATCGTCACCGGCGCTTTGCTGAACAAATGATACGGTTGCGAATAAACGATCTCGGTAAAAAATACCGACTGGTGCGGCAAGGGGCTTATTTCCGCGGTGATAGACCTTTTTTCTTCTTCGGTAAGATCAGGCCTGCATTTGGTCACCACGATCACATCGGCACGGCCGGCGCTTTTTTTCACATCACGCAGATCGCCCGCAGGCATCATCAGGTCGCGGGTGTAGAGATTTTTATGCTCGGTGAGAAGGATGTTAAATCCGGCTTTTACAGTCCGGTGCTGGAATGCATCATCCAGTATGATCACTTGTGTTTCAGGCCTGTCGTGCAATAATTGCGGTATCGCCACCAATCTTTCCTCCCCCACCGCTACCGTCAGCCTGGGGAATTTCTGGTGAAACTGCATCGGTTCATCCCCGATCTCCAATGCTGTTGTAGCATCATTAGCGATAGCGAAACCTTTGGTCTTGCGTTTGTATCCGCGGCTAAGCGTTGCCGTTATGTATTTATCCTGCAGCAATTCTACAAGGTATTCCGTCATGGGAGTTTTTCCGGTGCCGCCGGTAGCCAGGTTTCCCACACAGATGATGGGAAAATTGAAGGAGGCCGATTTCAGGATATTTTTATCAAACATCCAGTTGCGCAGCCATACCACGGCACCATAGATGAGTGCGAAAGGAAAAAGCAGGTATCTGAAACTTTTAAGCAAACGTATTTTTGGTTTTAAAATTCATAAATGTTTTCCGGCGTGATGCAAAAATCCAGCGGTACATCCAGTTCATTGACATCATCGATCGATTGTTCGGCTTCAAAAAAACTAAACCCGATCTTCAGTACATCTTCGCGGCAGCGCTTCAGGAAACGATCGTAATAACCTTTGCCATAACCTGCACGATTCCCTTTCACATCAAAAGCAAGTAAAGGCACGATCACCAGGTCGAGTTCCGTCGCAGGCATCTCTTCACCGCTTTCCGGTTCGCCAATGCCATACTTGTTTTTTACAAAAATACTGTCTTCCTCCACAATAACCGCACGCATATCGTTGGTATCGGCATCCACCACCGAATAACTCAGTACCTGCCCAGGATTTTTGAAAAGACAATAATCCGTGATCAGCTGCGGATCAAACTCGTTGAATTTTTCAAAAGGCGCATAGGTCATGATATTCGCCGGGATCTCAATATTAAGCCGCTGAAACTGGATGAGGAGGATGTCTTCCAACTTGTTTTTTTGTTGGGAAGAAATGGTAATGCGCTTTTGTTTGTATAATATGCGAAGTTCGTTTTTTGTCATGGTAACCACTAAGACACAAAGTTACAAAGGAACACAAAGAAATCAGTGGTAGTAAGTTTCCCTTAGTCAACCCTTGTGTCTTCGAGTCTTCGTGGTTTAAAAAACGCGCCACAGGCGCAGTTCCTACTCATTTATAAAAACAGAAAATATGGTCGTGCCGTAATTTCTTTCTGACCGGTAAAAAGGAAATTTCTTGTAATCATTCCTCGGCGTGTGCTCCAGCACAAACCATCCGCCTTTGTTGAGCAGATTTTTTTTAAACACCATTCTCGGCAGATCATCGATCGTGGTCAATGCATAAGGTGGGCCTGCAAAAATGAAATCATATTGCTGGTTGGTACTTTCCATGAACTTGAATACATCAGACTTCACCAATTTGAAATTCTCCAATTTCAGCATTTCCGAAGTTGTCTTGATAAAATCGTACATCTTACTATCTTTTTCCACGATAGTAAGATCCGGGGCTCCCCTGCTGGCCAACTCGTAGCTGATACAGCCGGTGCCACCAAAAAGATCCAGCGTTTTCAATTCATCTATTTCAAGGTTGTTCTGCAAAATATTGAAAAGCCCTTCTTTCGCAATATCCGTCGTAGGCCTGGTATGAGGCATATTCGCCGGTGGGCTGATCCTTCTGCCCCCATGTATGCCGCTGATTATACGCATGCAGCCAATAAGATTAAATGTTGAAAGTAATGCCCGGGAAATTCTTCAAACCCGGCTGATAATACTGCTTCTTCAGGCAAAGCGTTGAATTCTATCTGTAAAAAATAATTATATAACTCTGCATAAAGAGCTGATTTCTCGTCAATCATGCCGCTGAGTGAAAGCTGAACATCATCCGGTTGAATAGCGTATTCTTTGCAGGTATGTAGCAGTTGATAAACGATGTCAATGGCTGTGCTGTAAGAAAAATGACGGGCTATCTGTAGTTCTCCTTCATTCAGGAAAATCATTTTCACCGATTGCTGGTAAATGATGCAAAACAACCGGGCGCCATCCGCCGGTATCGCCGGGATCAACAATGTATTGGAATGGCCGGAAACCGAGAACGGAAATATCTCCCGCAGCGTATCCACGATCATTTTATCGACCCGGTAAATATTCACCATTTCCTTACCCTTCACCTGTTCGTCGGAAACGGCCGCTTCTTTATTACCTCCATACATCAGCGACAGCATCTCTTCTTTTACAAAAGGATTATGAAAAGAAGAAGGAACGAGCGTGGTTTCCTTTACATTATATAATATGTTGGTAGAGTGAAAACTTTGTTTTAAAGAAGGCTCTTCTTCCATCAACGTTTTTAATCGTTCCGCAACCTGTCCTGGAGTTTCATCGCTTTCAACCTGGTATGCCAGCAAGCCCTCCACGCGGAATGGGGACCTGGTATAAAAAAGAAAGGAAATGTTTTCCATACCGGCTTCTATCAGCAAGTGTTGCGACTGGCCGGATGCTTCCGTCGGTAATATTTTAAAAGCGGTCTTCAAATAAATAATTTTGGGTCGCAAAATAAGATTTATTTTGCTGACTTTATGGAATCAGCTCTGCCAAACAATAATTTAAAAGTCGAGGTCAATAACCGGCAAATACTTTCGATCGCATTGCCGATCACGCTTGCTATACTCATTCCTCAGCTCAACCTGCTTATAAACAGCATCTTTCTGGGCCGTGTAAGCGAAGAAGCATTGGGAAGCGCCGGCATCACCGGGGTATTTTACCTGATATTCGCGGTAGCGGGTAATGGGTTGAACAATGCCATGCAAACGGTATTTTCCAAATATGCCGGCGCTGATAAACCGGAAGCATTCAAAACGATCCTTACCCAAGGCATCCGTATCAGCCTGCAATTTGCGGTGGTTTGCATTTTATTTACCTGGTTCGTAGCGCCATTCATCATGCAGGCGGCTTCCGATCCTGCTACTTATCCCCGCGAAATGGGCTTCCTGCGCATACGTATTTTCGGACTGCCATTTCTTTATTTATTCCAGATGGGCAATGCGTTTTTGGTAGCATCACTCAATAGTCGTTATCTGATGATAGGTTTTATCGCCGAAGCATTGGTCAACATTTTATTCGATTACCTGCTCATTTTTGGCAAAGGTGGTTTTCCCGAAATGGGTTTCAACGGCGCGGCAGTTGCGTCAGTAATGGCGGAAGTAGCCGGTTTCATCACAGTGATTATCGTGCTCAACGTTACGGGATTGAAGAAAAAATACGGGCTGTTGAAAACATTCATCTTTGATAAGGTCATCAGTAAGGAAGTTTTTAAAGTATCGGTTCCATTGGTTTTGCAATACCTTATCAGTGTAAGTACCTGGCTGGTATTTTTCCTCCTCATCGCATCACGGGGCGATGATGCCAAAGCGATCAGTAATATCATGCGCAATGTTTTCGGCCTTGCCGGTGTATTCGTATGGGCATTCGCCAGTACATCCAATACGATGGTGGGCAACCTGATGGGACAAAAACGCGAAGACCTCGTCATCCCGGCCATCACCCGGATCACTGGCTGGAGTTTTCTTTTTGGCGCCGTCATCTGCGGCTGCCTTAACCTTTTCCCGGAATTGTTTTTCCGCCTGTTCGGACAAGATGAGAATTTTGTTCAGCAAGGTATTCCCGTTATCCGTGTGGTTACGTTAGGTATTTTGTTCCTGAGCATCGCCAATGTGTGGCTCAATGGAGTTACCGGTACAGGCAAAACAAGGATAAACCTCGCGATCGAAATAGTTGCCATATCACTTTATCTCGGCTACACCTGGTATTTTATGAAACTGCATTATGTTTCACTGGCCGTAGCCTGGAGCAATGAATTTGTATATTGGACGGTTATTTTCCTGATGGCATTCCTGTATTTGAAAAGCGGGAAATGGAAAACGAAAACTGCTGCAGAAAATAAAATGTAAATCCTTAAAATTAATTCATGAAAAATTTACCCACCATCATTGTAGCCATCCTGGTTATTTTTACTTCCACCAATTTACTTGCCCAGGCAAAAATTGAAGGGCAATGGAAGCCAGTATATATCGATATTCCGGGGCAAATTTATCTTCACATCGAAAAGGACTCTATCCACCTTACAGATGATTTTTGGGAAAAAGCCGACGGGGCAAGCACGATGGACAGTACCGCTAAAGCAACTGTAGCCGGTGCGGTAAAAAGCGGGCTGATGGCGGGTTTTACCAAAATAAATTTCCTGATCGATGACAAAGGGGATATCTATCAGACGGCTGATAATAATAAAAAGATCGGGCAATATGATGCCGCAAAAAATACCCTCACTTTTTCTGATACCGATCCGCAAAGCAAAAAAGTGATCCCTGTTGAAATGAAAGATGGGTTATTAAAATTTACTTTACCTGGAAATAAAGAAGAAGAAATATTTATCTGGTGCAGGAAACAATGAATAATTAATAATTAGGGCAGATGCGATTTACCATCACCAACGGACAAGGTCTTATCACGATCGGGTTAAGTGATATCGGAAGTTATTTTTCCTTCCGCGATCCATTGTCTTTGGTATGGGCGGATTGCCGCGGATCCATCGGTAAATATTTCTGCCTGTTACCGTATGATGAGGCTTACCGGAATAGCCTTCGGGACAAAATACTTGATAACCTGAACAACGATTTTTCTGATAACCTGCAAGGGCTCTACGAGCTGCTGAGCCCAATTTTTACTTTATTCCGCTCCGGCGAATATTATTTGTCCTTCGCGACCATGGATTCCGTAACATTGGAAATAACTGAAGCCACCGACATCTCAAAGACCGAAGAGAAGCAAATGGAACATAAGCTGGCCATGCAGGCTAAAGAACCAACCTATTACATCAGTAACATCCTCGAATACAGTACCTACAATAATTATGAAACGGACACTTCGTTGTATGCTACGCAACCGATGTCGTCCATCGATCAAAAGCGTGTTGACTATTTCGAAGAAAGGATCAGCAGCGGCGAACGCCCGTTCGTGATACTTTGCCAGAGTTCTTTCGGCGATATGTATTCAGAATATTTTGTGCTCGACGGCCATCATAAATTATTGGCATACCAGAAGCTCGGGGTGAACCCTCCGGCGGCATTTATTACTTATGCTCCGCAAACTGAAGCAGAGCTTGAGTTTGATGCGGAAAAACTGGCGACACGCCTGTTTTCCTGGCAGACAAAACATCTGCTCAAAAACTGGGATACAAAAGATGCTCACATCATTGAAAAATTAAAAGATCCGCAAAGCCCTTTGCACGCGTTTATCCGTAATGGTTATGTGAAAGAATACCATGAGAACGGAATGCTGAAACATGAAGGATCTTACATCAACGATCATCCCGAAGGGGAAATAAAAGAATGGTTTGACAACGGGAAACTGAAGTACCGCCGGTTTTTCCGGAACAACCTGCGCAAAGGTACCTGGGAAGAATATTTTCCTTCGGGAAAATTGTATTTTGTACAGCCCTTCAACGAGCTGGGACAATATCATGGCGATATCATTACCTACTATCAAAATGGACAAAAGCGCATTTTGCAACGCTATGAAAATGGCCGGAATGCAGATGGCATAACTTACATCGGGTGGTTTGAAAATGGTGATAAGGAAGCCGAACTTACTTTTGAAAAAGGCATCTTGACCGTACGCAAGAACTGGAACACGTATGGCGAATTTGCCAATCACGAAGTGTACGACCCGGAACAACACCAGTTGGTAAAAGTGGATATTCCTTCACGGGAAAGATATGATACCGAATCGCAGAACTATCATGTACATCAACAGGAATTGAAAGAACTTGTTCGCAGGAGAAAAAGCCATTCTTCTCCCTACGATGTAAAATTTTACCTGAGGATAGCCGCACTCATACTTCTGGCCATGATATTCCTGATGAGAGCCTGTAAATGATGATCATCGTTTGTTGATCTTAAAGATCAACATATCTGAATGATCCCCTTGCACATTGAAGGTCTGGTAAATATTTTCGCAGCAAGCCTGCGCAGTAAATAATTCAGGAAAACTGGGGATACAATATGCTACAAAGAGCGGTTCTTTTTTCTGTTGCGCATGTTCAATGATATTGGCTACCACCGCCTCCATCGTTTTTTTGCCAAAAGGATTGAAGAGATAGATGAGGTTGACCGTTTCCGGGATCTTATATACCGTAGCATCTTTTTTTTCCACCTGCCAGGGTACTTTGTATCCATTCCGGCTCATTGTTTCGCAATTCTTCCGGGCATTTTCCGAAGCTATGTTGTCGAGTTCCACCCCATATACTTCGCTTACCTGCAGCATCATGGCCATGTTGAGCACACGCCCGTCGCCACAGCCGATATCGAGTAAATGTATCTTCCCGGCAGGCAGACCTGTTTTTTCAAATACTTTTTTTAAATGATAGAATGAAGAAGCATGATTGGGATGAGCATCATTATGCACTGAGCGGGCATTGGTATCTTCCAGGTCGAAATTTCCATCCGGGTGCACCACACCCATATTGCGAAACTTACGCCGATAGTAATGCTCAAAGTATTTGAATTTCAAAAATTTCCAGAACCCTCTGTAGCGGATCTCCTGCAAAAGTGCATGAGACCTGCTTTGTAATGATTGGAACATTTCGAAAGATTTATCCGGTGAAAAATAAAATCCTTCTCATGCTTCCTTTCAAGATATACATAAAAAACCGCCGGCTATAGCCGGCGGCTGATATTTTATGCACAATACCCCCTTTTAATTACCCGGTGCGGCAACCTGCGCCGGCGTCCAGGTATTGTTATCCATCTTGATATCAGGGAATTGTTTCTCAGGATCGATCGTTACGCTTGATAATTCTTCGGTCGTATTCAGCTTCACTTTGAACGTCCCGGTATTGTTCCATATTTCTACAGGAAGGATTTTAGTACCTTTTAGCCCCGATCTGGTTTCGTAATTCAATACCACGGGCATAGCCATCTGTTGCAGGTTAAGCAAAGTGACGATAGCGCCATTGGCCGGTTTATCTTTTTCATAAGTAACCCCACCGATGGCCTGATCGAGTTTATAATTTTCTACAAACCATCCTTTCCAGAACCAGGTAAGGTCTTCACCGGCTGCGTTATCCATCGTGCGGAAGAAATCCCATGGCGTCGGATGTTTGTACGCCCAGCGATGAACGTATGTGCGGAAGGCATAATCAAATCTTTCAGGGCCCAGCACATAATCCCTTAGCAGTTGCAGGCCGTAACCCGGTTTTGCGTATAAGGCATTACCGATGTTCCCTTCTTTCATGGCATCAGGCGTATACATGATGCCTTCGCTTCCGGTGCCGAACAAGCCTTTCACCTGCCCCTCCTTACTCCGTTTTGCGCTGGCATATTCACCATTGTTGAAATCCTGCTCAGCCAGCCCGTTGATGAACGTATTGAACCCTTCATCCATCCAGCCGTATTTACGTTCGTTGCTACCTACGATCATCGGGAACCAGGTGTGCCCGAATTCATGATCGGTTACGCCAAAAAGCCCGCCCCTGCTGGCATTGCTGCCGCAAAAAACGATGCCCGGGTATTCCATACCGCCAATATTGCTGGCAACATTCGTAGCTACCGGGTATGGGTACTCAAGCCAGCGTTTGCTGTAATTTTCAATGCTTCCCTTCGTGTATTCCGTGCTCCTGCCCCATTTGTTATCGCCATCACTTTCTACCGGGTAAACACTTTGCGCCAATGCTTTTTTGCCACTTGGCAAATTGATCTTCGCCGCATCCCAGATAAATGCTTTCGAACTTGCCCACGCGATATCACGTGCATTCGTCATTTTGAATTTCCACGTAAGTGTAGGGGTTTTTGTTGGCCTTGAAGTGGCGTCGGTTACTTCAGCAGCTGAGCGGATGATCACCGTCTTGTCGCTGTTCTTCGCTTCGGCCATACGCTTCAGCTGAGTTGGGGTCAACACTTCAGCAGGGTTCAACAATTCGCCGCTTGCTACCACAATGTGATTGGAAGGTGCTGTGATACTGAAATTGAAGTCGCCGTATTCGCAGTAAAATTCACTTGGCCCGAGGTATGGATTCGTGTTCCAGCCCAGCACATCGTCGTACACACACAGGCGTGGGTACCATTGTGCTACCGCGTAGATATCACCTTCTTTGGTTGATAATATACCGCAGCGGTCGGCACCATATTTTGGTAACGTGAACGAATAATCGATTTTTATTTTGATCGTTTCGCCGCCCGCTTTCATCGCTTTTGGCAAACGGACCTGCATGCGGGTATCGGTGATAATGTAATTGGCATTGCTGTTATCGGCCAGTAATTTCACCGCGGTGATCTTATATCCTCCGTCGAAATTGCTCCCGGCATCGCCATAGCGGCTACGGGCGCCAACGGGCATGCGTGCCTGTCCGCGGCTTTCGCTGTTGAAGAGGTTCTGATCGAGTTGGAACCACAAAAAATCCAGCGCCTGCGGACTGTTATTTTTGTAGGTGATCGTCACCGAACCTTTGATGATGTTGGTCTTGTCATCCAGCGAAACAGCTACATTATAATCGGCCCTGTTTTGCCAATAACCTGCACCCGGAGCTCCATCGGCAGCCCTGGTAAGTGTGCCGCCATATGGATAAAAGTTGGGGGCAAACAATGCATGCGGATCGTAGGAAGAAGCAGGGTTAGTTTGTCCGAAAGAAAGAACAGTGATGCTGCAAAAAACCGCAGCCATAAATAAGCGAAACTTCATAGTCAAAAATTTGCTCCGAAGTTATCAAATATCAGGAAGAGAGGGTTTAAATAATTTATAGTTGGTAAATAACATGGATGGTTGCTATAATATCAATTGCACCGGGCTTTAGCCCCGGGCAATTGATATTATTTATACTCCTTGATCAGCTTCAGCGCATCCGCCTTATGTTTCGCATCATCTTCCGTGCTGATGGGAAATGCCTGCACCGCTTTCAGCAATGCGATCGCTTTGGCATCTTCATTATTTTTATGATAGGCTTTCGCCAACTCGATATTGTTCAGGATAAAATGCGGACTGAGTGTACGTGCTTTTTCAAAATACATGATGGCATCCTTCAACGATCCCTGCGGAACACCCCCAAAAAATACTTTGGCAGCTGCTTTCTCCACCCCACTCACATTACTTAACTCATAATTCCAGCGGCCGAGGATATGCCAGGCCACATAGTTGGACGGATTCGTCGCCAGGGCCACATCGAGATGCTTTTTAATTTCCTTCGCTGACCTTATCTTTTCCTTGCCGCTCTTCGTCATCGAAGATTTGCCCAATGCCATCGCCCTCGCCACATTCGCTTTATCGCTTTTGGGATCTACGAGTATCGCTTTATTGGCGTAAGCTAATGCTGCCGCAAAATAAGTATCACGATTGGTGGAACTCTTCTCCCGGCTGCCGATCCTGCTGCAGAGTTCGCTGCATTTGGTGAGCGCATGCATGTTGTTTGGCTGCACTACCAGCACTTCTTTGAATTTATTGAAAGCCGCAATCTCATTTGGAACAGCTTCCAGCCGGTCTGCTTCTTTCAGCAATGCCGCTACATCCTGGCTGCTTGCGCCAATAAAACCTGCGGTGAATAATATGAGGAAAGCGAAAATTTTCATAGCTAATACGATTTTACAAGCGACACTCCTACGCTTCCGATAAAATTACTGATCGGGGGATGTAATTTTGTAATGGTTATGTTAATTGTGCGGATACGGTTGTCCAATACAGATACATTATCGCAGATATCATGCGCAATACTCTCCAATAGTTTCGTTGGCCGCTGAAAGATATCTTTGATCACATCGTACACTTCCACATAGTTGATGGTTTGTGGCAAGGTGGTGATCTTTTCCGGCGCATCAAAGCTGATAGAAACGGATACATCGAAGTTGGTGCCGGTCACTCCTTCCTCATCGTGGTAGCCGTGATGGGCGAAGAAGCGGAGGTTGTTGAGGTGGATACTGTTCATTTTTATTACACGAATTTAAAAACCAATTACACGAATTACACGAATTAAAATGCAGGTCTTACAAACCTGCATTTATATCATAACCTTCGAAGGTTTCACTATTTACTATTCACTATTGACTCATAACACCGGAGCCGGAGCTTCAGCGTACTAATGCAAGCCCGCTTCTCCCAGATACCTTTCCGCATCCAGCGCTGCCATACATCCGCTGCCTGCAGCTGTTACAGCTTGTCTGTAGATCTTGTCCTGCACATCGCCGCTGGCGAAAACGCCGGCGATATTGGTCTTACTGGTGCCCGGGATCGTTTTGATATAACCCGCTTCATCCATATCCAGCACACCTTTGAAGATATCGCTGTTTGGCTGGTGGCCGATGGCCACGAAGAAAGCGCTCACTTCGATATCGCATTTTTCGCCGGTCTTGTTATTCAGCAAACGCACGCCTTCCACTTTTTTATCCCCCAACACCTCGTCGGTTTCGGCATTCCAGTGGATGATGATATTGCTTGTTTTCAATACCCTGTCCTGCATCACTTTGCTGGCGCGCATTTCGTGCTTGCGCACGATCATGTGTACGTTGTTGCAAAGTTTGGAGAGGTACAATGCTTCTTCAGCAGCCGTATCCCCTGCCCCAACTATCGCCACATCTTTTCCTTTGAAGAAAAACCCGTCGCACACGGCGCAGGCGCTTACGCCGTGGCCATTGAGGCGTTGTTCGCTTGGTATTCCCAGCCATTTGGCGGAGGCTCCGGTGCTGATGATCACCGAATCGGCTTCGATCCATTTTTCTTCATCTATCTCTACTTTCAGCGGATGGCCGGAGAAATCAACTTTTGTAGCCAATCCGTAGCGGATATCCGTACCCATGCGGGCCGCTTGCTTTTCAAAATCCTGCATCATTTCCGGCCCCTGGATCCCTTCCGGGTAACCCGGATAGTTTTCCACTTCGGTAGTGATGGTCAGCTGTCCGCCCGGCTGAATGCCCTGGTACAGCAATGGTTTCATGTTTGCCCTGGCGGCATATATGGCGGCTGTGTAGCCTGCCGGGCCCGATCCTATGATCAGGCAGCTTACTTTTTCGTTTCCTGTATTAGTTTCTGTGCTCATCTGTTACTTTTATTCGATTGTTACTTATTTCTGAATTAATAATTAATAATGTATAATTAATAATGTGTTTTCTGCGGTGCAAGTTAATTAAAAATGCTCTCACGGAATTCGAACATAATAAACCAATTATTCATTATTAATTATTCATTATTAATTGGCTACTATCGTCCTATACACCGCCCCATACCCCGCAAACACCCCCAGCGCCCCATTGCTAACATTGCCGATCACTTTATTGGGCTGTGCAAAGGGGTTGCCGATGCTCTGGTAGGCAAATTCCCAGGTGTTCCAGAAGGTGTAGGTAGGTTTATCGATATTGGCGAATTTCACCGTGATGGTATCGCCTTTCCTGAAAAAATTGCTATCCGATTTCGGCGGGTCGTTGCGGTCGATACCCCTCACCAGTTGCACATCGAACGTAGTGCCATCGATCACCTGGTCGTCGAATACCGAATTCTCACCCGGCAAAAAAGGGCCGCTGTTCACTTTGGTAAAATACCGGGCATAATCCCCACGGCCAGCGGGATCGGTTCCTCTTACAAACAACACCCGCTTGTTAGTGTCCGGATTTTGCGGAGCAACTTTCACCCACACCGAATCCAATACCCCTCTCAGCACCGGTATGCTTGTCTGCGCCGTATACTCCTTTCCTTCCGAAACGATGCGCAATGAATAACTGGTATTGTATGCACCCCTGAAAGCTGTAGAAAGGCTCGACGAATCGATGCCATAATAATAACCCGTGAAACCCGGCACCAGCGGGTAAGAATATTCTTTCATTTTGTGCGTAAGCACGCCATTGGAAATATAGACTTCCGCATCGTGTATGAATGCATTTGCCAGCAGATCCGGCGATATATTGCTGAAATACGAAAGGCTTTTGGTGAGTACCACGGTTGGCGGCAGATCGTTCTCAATCTGTGCATCTACTACCAGTACCGGCGAGGTTTCCGCCAGGTCAAAATTTATATCTTTTTCGCAGGAAACCAGCGTGATAGCCAGCGCCGCGATGAACCACTTTCGCATACTCAAAATTAATCAATATGTATAGGCAAAAACATAGCCAGCGGCAGAATTTCCGTATTTAGCAGGCGGAATGACAAATCTGCCTGACAGAGTAACGCTTATATCTCTGCGAAACCTCTGCTTTCTCCCGTTCTCTGCGGTGAAAGAAACCTTCCTCTACCGCAGAGTGCCAGAGAACGCAGAGGTTTCGCAGAGATTATGCACCCTTTTTAATTCCTTCACGTACTGCTTCTTCCAATACATCCATGTCAATATCTTTCACTGCCTTAAACCTGATACAGTAGCCCGTCACGCTTGCCTTGCCTATCTTTTTACCGAAAGTATCGGGCAGATATTTCCTGTCTTCGATGCCCATGATATATACCGAAATGCCGGTGGCATTGGCGCTGAGGCCTACCTGGTAAAATTCCTTCGTTTTGCCATCGGCATATTTTATTGTATAAGCGCCATAGCCGATGTTGGGATTGGATAGGATCTTTCCCGCTTCGTTCTTGCCATCAAGGAACCAGAGTTTGGCTTCCGGCATCCATTGTTTCAGGTGTTCGTGAAGGGTTTGCAATTCGCTGCGCTTGGGTTCGGCATGACTGGAGATGTAGTTTTTGATGTCGGATTGTATGCTCATAGTGTTGGAGATTGCTGGTACGAAGTAACGAAGATTTCCCGCAAAGGGGCAAAGAGAAAATTCAAGAGGCGCAAAGAAAAAATACTCCTGGCGGCTTTGCGGGAAACAAATAAAAAGCCCCGGTAATTATTCCGGGGCTTTTAGCAATGTAGCAGTCTTATCATATGGTAGTTTGTTTGGTTACCAAATGACCGGGCATATCCGTTGCGATGAACGTGATGCGGTTACCGGCGATGTTTGCTACTGTGGCCGTGGTGGTGTAGCGGTAGTGCAGCCCGTCTTCCTGAAGAGTGGCGGTGCCTGCTTCTATCAACTGCCCGCCGGCATTTTCGATGCGCACTTCTACAGATGCTACCTGGAAGTCGTCGGTTACCTGGGCGGAGAGGAAGCTACCGGCTTGTGCGGTGTAGCTGCTCTTGTCGATAGACTCTATCACCGGCGGTTTGAAGAAGTCGCGGAGAGCAACGTTGAAGGCGCTTTGCCCACGTTTTGCCTTAGCCTTGTAAGCCAGCTTTGCTGCTGCATCCGTAAGGATGGCTTTGGCATAGATCACAGCCTCCTTGAAAGTTTGCTGGATCTCCAGTTGATCTGCAGTTGCCGGAATATTGCTGGGTGACGGCGCAGATGCCACTACGGTTTGTCCCTGCCACTGGCGAAATACCAGTTGTTTGATGCGGCCTGAAAGGCCGTCTGTTACGATGTTTCTGAAAGTTTTCATGATCGTAAATTTTAATTGTTATTAAATACTGTTTACGCCTCTATGACTTTCGTATATCAAAAAGTTTACTGGTGCCTGCGTTAAAAGAGAACGGATTATCTTGAATGGCAGATTAAAACGATGAGCGGCAATAAAGCGGGCATGAATGAATGTTGCACCATTAAAATATTTTTTTGCTGATCGTAAGCGAAAAGGAATTTCGAAATGTTCCACGCCTTTCCCACGAGTATAGGACGAGTATAGGACGAGTATAGAATGTTCCACGGGTTGCACGCAAAGACGCAAAGTGAAGCAAAGCCGCAAAGATTTGGTAAATGCCGGGAAGACGGGAAGACCGGGAAACGATAATTGTATTTTCTTCCCGTCTTCCCGGCAAAATATTTTTTGCGCCTCTTGCATTTACTCTTTGCGTCTTTGCGTGCAACTTCCTCCAGCGACTAAACATTCTTTAGTAATACTAAACTTTATTTAGCCCTTTTCCTCCCCTCTCCCTGTTTAAATATTGTACATTTGAAACATATACGATAGCACATGAATGTAAAACTTTCGGAGGCGCAAAAGAAGAAATCGATCGATGGTTCGGATGGTGTGGCCGCCATCATGCAACAGGTATTAAAACGCGAAAATAAATTCAGTCGCAGTCAGGAACACTTTTGGGTGGTAGGGCTTAACAATGCGAATAAGATCCTATTCATCGAACTCATCGCCCTTGGCCGCCAGAACCGCGTAACCTCCAACCCGCCCGATGTATTCCGCATGGCCATTTACAAGCTGGCCCTCAAAATGATACTCGTACACAACCACCCCAGTGGCGAACTCATCCCCTCCACCGCCGACCGCTCCATTACCGACCGCCTCATTAAAGTGGGCGAGATCATCAATGTAGATGTGATCGACCACCTCATCATCAGCGAAAAAAGCTACATGAGCTTTGCAGATGTGGGGCTGATAGCGAAGATGAAGGCGAGTGATACGTGGCGGGTGGTGGAGAAGGAGGAGATGGAATTAAAAAAAATGAAGGCGGAAATTGAATTGAAGAAAGCAATGAAGCAAAATAGTATTGATATTGCAAAAAGGTTTAAGGCAATGGGATTGGATAATGCGGCGATTAAGAAAGGGACGGGGTTGAGTTTGGGGGAGATTAAGAAATTATAGGCTTACTACTTTTTAAATGATAATTAGAAATCACAAACTAACTTAATAAACAAACTTCAAGTCCCGAGTGCCGCCGTCTGGTCCCCAGACCAACGGCGAGTAAGACCTCCACCATTCGCTAGTTTCCACGGTGTGCGCCGTTGGTCTGGGGACCAGACGGCGGCGACTTACGCGTGGAAGTATCGTTTAAGAACTTTGCATTACTAATTACAATCTACAAACCATCCTAATTAAAAAACTTCGAGCCACGAGTGCCGCCGTCTGGTCCCCAGACCAACGGCGAGTACAACATCCCCTAGCCCATATAATGTACCAGCATATCAAAACAGTCTACTCCCGTTTCATAAAAGAGCGCTGAAGAATAATGATATTCTTCCGGTGATTTACAAAGCCCTGCCTTTACAGGATTCTGATGACAATAATTCAACTTCTGCTGAAATACCGAAGGAGTGAAAATTTCGATTCCCAGCGAATCCCTCTTCCAGAAATTATGTTTACGATCAAAAGCATTTATTCCGAATTCCTCCAACCGTTGTTCTTTTTCTAATTGTGCAAGGAATTTCCTGGCAGTAAATTTCAGTAAAGATGTTTCCAGCTTGTTAAGATCATAACCATGAAGCGCCTGCCATATTAAATGCATATGGTTGCTCATAATTACAAATCCATAAAGATGGATTCTTTCAGCGATTACCATGTTTCGCAATGCTTCTACTACTATATCTTTAAATCTATCTTCTTTTAGTAAATGCTTCCATTGAGAAATGGTAGCGGTGAAAAATTGCGGCCAATCTTGCGGATAATTCATGCTGGCAAGATCGGATGAAATTTAGTGTTATTAATTGGGATTTTCCTGCTCGGTGGCTGTTGTTTTAACCATCGAGGGAGGAGGATTGGGAGGCTTTTAGGTGGGTGCCGTTGGTCTGGGGACCAGACGGCGGCGACTTACGGGGGAAGGGTAAATACAATGGTAAGATGACAAAAGATGTTCGTAAATTTTCCGAAATTTAGCTAAAAGCAAAGTTCACACTCACATTCCTAAAACTCTTTTAACCTCTTGTTCTAACTCCAATATTTTTCTTGCTTTGATAATGAGTCCAAGATTATTTGGGATTCTTGATATTGCAACAGGTTCTTGTCGTATTGGAATGTTTACAACCTGTATACTCCCTGTTGCTGTATGTTGTGGACCAGCGTAAAGTACTCCTAATAATTTTATTCTACTCCCCATAACAATGGCATTTTGTGTTTGATAAGTCCCTTCGTTAAGCAACATCACTGGTGACCCGCTTGAGCCAGGAAAGCAGGCTGCATCAATCATAAATTCTTCTTTTCCGTTGTAATTGATTTTGGGATGTGTTGCAGTAATTCCTCTTCTCATTATCGGCTGATTATTTACTTCATCCCAAATCCCATTCGGATATCCAACCATTGTTATATCTTCTAATGCAGTTAATTCATTTAATTCTTGATCAGACATTATGAGTGATTTGTCTAATGAAATATAAAAAAAAGATTCGCCTCTTTGATATGCTTCATTTAACAAACCCCCAATTGGCATAGCACATAAATCTATTTTAGGGTCTGGGTGGCCTATCCATTTCTTTTTAAAATCTGAAATTTTATAATCTTTAATATTCCCATAATCTGGTTGTCCATTTTTAGACACAGTAAATATAAAACTTCCATCAGTAGAGTCTTCTATAACATGTTTGTTAGTGATAATGACTGGTATATGTTCTCCATTATTTTTTTCTAAAAATTTAAAAAAGAACCCTGTTCCGGTGGAAGTGTTACCTGAAGTCATATTTGTTTGGATTCTTATTGTACTATGCTGTATTTGTTCTGATAGAGTCATTGATCAATCATTTTTTGAAATAATAAATTTGTGAATTGTAATTAAACGATCTGTAATTTCATATGAAGTTAAATACACCCCCTCTGGCGCAAGTGTTCACAGCACCAACCTCCTCCATTACAAACCCTCCGTGACCACTTGTGCCTGCACAAGTCCGCCGGTCTGTGACCGGCTTAGAACCACTATCCACCCAAACACTCCGGGGTTAGCAGAAAACCCCGGAGGTTTTTCCTCAACCTCCGGGCGTTTCAGCAGGAGTCCCTACGCCAAAGAGAGTCTTCCCGTCTTCCCGGCATAAACAAAAAAAGGCAGCCAATAGCTGCCATTTCATAAAGGAACCAAATGTTATTCCTCCAATCTCCTTTTCAAATCCATACTGCTGTGCAATATCCTCACAACTTCAATTTTTCCCTTCTTAATTTCTCTATAGAAAATAATATGAAGCCCCGTTCCAAATCCAAAGACCCCTTCGCCAATTTCCGGGTAATGCTTGCCCGCAGCATCTTTTGTGGCTAATTCCTGGCAGGACGCCAATAACAGATCATAATATTTATCCGCCTGCCTTTCGCCCCAGGTATCAAACGAATAATTCCAGATGCCGGAAAGATCCTCCACCGCTTTATTGGATAAGCTATAATTAACCATTTTTCTTTCGGGCGGCTTTTAATTTCGCAAGATGTTTCTTTGCATCGAAGTTTTTGGCTACCCCACTGTCGATACCTTCTTCAATGGCATTTTTTAAAACCACGATCTTGCTTTCTTCTTCTTCCAGTAGCCGTAATCCTGCCCTTATCACTTCGCTGGCATTTTTAAACCTGCCTGCGGAAACTTTTTTGTCTACAAAGTTTTCAAAGTAATCTCCCAGGGCAACAGAAGTATTTCGTCCCATGATATTTTTTTATAAAAGTACCAAAAATTGGTAACTATCAAAACTATCCTTTCTTTCGGCCCGATTAGCAACCAAACACTCCGGGGTTAGTAGAAAACCCCGGAAGTTTTTCCTCAAACCTCCGGGCGTTTCAGCATAGAGCATCCAGGGAAAGGAAATCTTCACCTACCTCCCGGCCCGATTAGCAACCAAACACTCCGGGGTTGGCAGAAAACCCCGGAGGTTTCTGTACAAAACAGAAGAGGGCAGCCAAACAGCCACCCCCTATTGCATGAAGAAGAAAAAATTTATTGCAAAATCACCTGCTGCGTAGCCACTTTTCCGGATTGCACCATAGAAATGTTGTATACTCCTTTTGGCAACATCGACAGATCCAACCGCTCTGTGGTAATGCCTGCGGTTATGGTGAGTTTTTTTACTTCGGCGCCTGCCATGTTTCGTACGGTGAGTAGCCCACCCTTTTCGTTGCCGGCAAATATCAGGTTGATCATCCCTTTGCTCGGCACTGGATAACAACTGAAACTTGCCGTAAACGTGCTGCCGAAAGAAACTGTACGCACATCAGACAAAGTAAACTTACCATCTGCATCCAATATTTTCAGGCGGTAATAATTGATGCCTTTTGCCGGAGCCAGATCGGTAAAGCTGTAGGGCGTTTGGCCATGCGGGCTACCGTTAGCAGCTACGGTTCCTATCTTTTCAAAATGGATACCATCGGTGCTGCGTTGTATCTCAAAAGTTTTTGTTCCGGTTTCCTGCTCGGTGTGCCAGTTGAGGCGGGAAGATTGCCCTGCTGCTGTTGCGGTAAAGTCCACCAACTTCAGCGGAAGTACAGTACCTACGCTGTTGTTGAGGCGGGCTACAAAAAGCCTCGGCACTTCAAAAGGATTACCCTGCGGCTGGTAAGACGAGGTGCCGCCAACGATCAGTTTTGTTCCCTGGAAGGCGATGTTGCCCCACAGATCGTCGGTGCCGCCGTTGAGGAATATTTGTCCGCTGGCGCCGGTAGTCCCCGATTGGCCGAGCGCAAAATCGTTGGTGAGTGTTGGATCGAGCACGCCCGCGGAAGTGTAACGGTAAATAAGAAAGTCGCTGGTAGTGCGTTGGGTGATGATGTTGTACGAAGTGAGCGTACCGCCCAACACGATCTTATTGTCTTGCTGGATGAGGATGCTGTAGAAAGACCCGTCGCGGTTGCTGGAGTTGAACGACAATATACCAGTGCTGGCAAATGTTTCATCCAGCGAGCCATCTGCTTTCAATCGCACGATGGTGAATTTATCAGGATCGCCGGCGATGAATTTACTGTTGCCCGCGATGATGACTTTATTGTCGGGCTGCACGGCCACACTCTTTACACTCGATTGGTAATTGGTGATGTTAACGATGGATTGGCCGTTGGTACCAAAACTATTATCGGGTACGCCCTCGCTGCTGAAGCGGAGCGCTACATATTGCGCATGCCCCGCCACGGTGGCTGTTCCGGCCACTACGATCTTTCCATCGGCCTGCAAGGCAAGGTTGTAAATATCATTGTTGGCTGTGCCGACTATGTGAATGATCCTGCCATTGGTGCCAAAAGTATTGTCGATACTGCCATTGGCATTGAACCTCGCCAGCAGGCCATACCGGATGGTTTCGCTTTCGTCGTTGACAAAACCAGCCACCAGTATTTTTCCATTGGCCAAGACTTTTATGTTGTACGCTGTAGCCAGGTAACCCGGTTCATCGTACAGCATTTTTCCATCTGCATCGAAACTGTTGTCGAGCGTTCCGTCGGCATTGTAACGGATCAGCACGAGGCTGCTCGTTAGGTGCATACCATCCCCACTGATAAAATAAGATCCGCCGCCAACGATCACTTTGCCATCGGGCTGCGCTGCAATGGTGGCAGAGTTATCCTGGAAGGTCGACACTTCTGTAGTCACCATTCCGTTGGTGCCAAAAGTATTGTCGATGCTGCCGTTGGCATTGTAACGTACTGCTGCGTATGTCTGGCCGTTGTTGTAGGAATTGCTGTTCTGCAGGATCTTTCCATCTGGCTGCACAAACGTAACGGTACGGGAAGCTGCTTCTACGGATTGATTATACGCTTTTCCGTTGGTGCCGAAAGTAAGATCGAGTGTGCCGTCCTGCGCCTGCGCAAAAAAAATAGTGGATGTAAAAATCAGGGTAAATAGCTTCTTCATACTTATGGTGTTTAGGGAAACCAAAAGTATTTTATAAACCAGAGCGTTATAGTACCCTGTGGCGGGTATATTTGAATGTTGAATGTTGAAAGTTGAAGGTTGAAGGTTGAAGGTTGAAGGTTCCGTTCTGGCGCAAGTGTTCACGGCAATACCCTCCCCTATTACAAACCCTCTGTGACCACTTGTGCCTGCACAAGTCTGCCGGTCTGTGACCGGCTTAGAACCACTATCCATATCTCCAGAATACTTTATCAAAAGGAGAAAAACAACCATCTTACATGGTTAAAATAACCGAATTGCCTGTTGAAAACCTCCATGCTTAATCTTCAACAACTAGTAGCTTGTGTAAGAAATCATAAAAATTTTATGTCGCGTAAATATAAACCCGGAGATAACCAGCTACCTCATTTTTTAACCTTCAGCACTGTTGATTGGATAGATGTTTTTACCAGGGACATATATCGGCAAATTCTTATAGACAGCCTTCAATATTGCCAGAAAAACAAAGGACTATGCCTGAATGCCTGGGTGATCATGACCAATCACCTGCACCTGATCATGAGTGGTAAAAATCAAAAGCTTATCAGTGATATAATACGTGACTTCAAAAAATTTACCAGTAAACAGATCTTACAAGCCATTCAAAATAATTCAACGGAAAGCAGGAAGAACTGGTTGTTGTATATGTTTGAGCGGGCTGGAAAAAGAAATAGTAATAATGAGGAGTTTCAATTCTGGCAACAGGATTATCATCCTATAGAATTGAATGAGCCCGAGATACTTCGGCAGAACCTGGATTATTTACATGAAAATCCTGTGAGGGCGGGGTTTGTGTATGAGCCGCAACAGTTTGTTTATAGTAGTGCGGTTGATTATTATACGAATAGAAAGGGACTGATTGAGATTGAATATTTGTGGTGATGATGGGGAGTGAATAGCAGATGAGCAGGGAGGTTTAGATGCAGGTCGCAGACCTGCTGACTTGGGCAGGCACAAGTGGTCACGGAAGGTTGTGAGGAAGGCAGGCGTTGCTGTGAACACTTGCGCCAGAATTGAGCATGGAGGTTTCGATGCAGGTCACAGACCTGCTGGCTTGAGTAGGCACAAGTGATCACAGAAGGTTTGTAGTGAGGGAAAGTGGTGCGGTGAACACTTGCGCCAGAGTTGGTTATTTTAACCATGAAAGATGGTTGTTTTTTTGCTTTTGATAAAGTATTCTGGAGATATAAATAGTAGTTCTAAGCCGGTCACAGACCGGCAGACTTGTGCAGGCACAAGTGGTCACGGAAGGTTTATAATGGGGAGGCCAGTGCTGTGAACACTTGCGCCAGAGTGCGTGAGTGCGGAATGAGCATGGAGGTATTAAGGCAGGTCGCAGACCTGCTGACTTG
>Ga0247813_10000496_pt1 | contig 36301 bp, 39 predicted proteins | sample UWRJL169409C1_FD_180719 | JGI IMG/M metagenome (GOLD analysis project Ga0247813, IMG submission 180719) | Plant litter microbial communities from Arlington Agricultural Research Station in Wisconsin, United States - UWRJ-L169-409C-1 | ecosystem: Environmental > Terrestrial > Plant litter >... | reverse complement strand
TACTGGCACTTTGTCGATTTAGTTTGGGTATTTGTATTTACAGTTTTCTACTTAGTTTAATTTTAGATTTTAATTATTATGTCACACGAACACGTATCAAATACAAAAAGAATCTGGTTTGTTTTTGGATTACTATCAGCAGTAACTACAGTAGAAGTTATTCTTGGTATTATAAAACCAGCATCATTAGAGTTTACTCATTTTTTAGGTTTGAATTTGTTAAACTGGATTTTTTACATCCTTACAATATTCAAAGCATATTATATAGTATGGGCATTTATGCACATGGAAGGTGAAAAAAGCAGCCTTAGATGGTCAGTTGTTTCACCAGTTATTTTCCTAGTTTTATATTTATTGTTTATTCTGTTGACAGAGGGACATTATATTTATGGGGTTTTTAAAGATTCTACTATTAAATGGAATTTTTAACATGATATTAATTCGAAAAGAGTCCCGATAACATCGGGATTTTTTTATTTTTGTACCTCAATAACTTCCGGTAATAAAATGAAAAAAAATATAGTTCTCTTTGTCCTTTTTGTTTTGCCAATTGTAGCCTATTTGTTTTTTGCTTCAGGTGTAAATAGCTTTACTAAACTTCCCACAATAACTCCTAAAATTGCCGACTTTGGTAATTGGAAATCCCTTAAAGGAGAAAAAGTAACCTTAGATAATAAAATTACCATTCTTGGTTTTTCAGGAACTGAGATTTTAAAAAACAGAGGTAACTTTTTTAATCTAAACGAAAAAATTTATCAGCGTTACAACGGTTTCAAAGATTTACAATTTGTAGTCGTTTGTCCGTTGGGAACTGAAAAAGATGCAGAGAAAATTGTTGAGTCACTTGGTGCTTTTACAGACGTTTCAGGATGGCATTTTGTTTTTGCTTCACCAGAGGAAATCAAAGTCTATTATGATCAATTACATCTAAAAGGAAAATTAGATCAAAACCTTGGTACTTCGAATGTTTATATCGTAGATAAAGAACGAAACTTAAGAGGGCGAAAAGATAAAGAAGAATATAAAGAGGGATATAATACTTTTCATCCTTCTGAGTTGAGTAATGAAATGCTTGACGATTTCAAAATAATTCTATACGAATATCGTGCAGCTCTAAAAAAGAACCACAACGCAACAAAAGAACTTTAATCTTTATATCATGTTTAAAAATAAATCATATATCGGAATTTCGTTTATTATTTTAATATTCGGGATTTATGCCGTACCTAAAATTGTTGACAGAATAAACAAAGGCGAAGTTGTAAAAGGGAATCGTTTAGATAATGTAGGAGTGAAATCCAACTCTGATGCTAAATTGATGACAATAGGACCGGCGCCTAAATTTGAGTTAACAAATCAGGATAACATTAAAGTTTCAAACGAAACCTATAAAGGTAAAGTTTACGTTCTGGAGTTTTTCTTTACAACTTGCCCGTCAATTTGTCCAAAGATGAATTTAAGTATGTTAGAGATCGAGAAAACTTTCTTTGGGAATCCAAACTTTGGAATCGTTTCGATCACTATAGATCCTAGTCACGATACACCACAGGTTCTAAAAGATCATGCAAAATTATTAGGCGTAAAATCTTCTAACTGGAATTTTCTAACGGGTGATAAAGCTACTATTATGGACTTATCAAATAAAGGGTTTAATCTTTATGCAGGAGAGAATGAAAAAGTAAGCGGTGGTTTCGAACATTCAGGTTTATTTGCATTGATTGACAAAGATGGAAATATTCGTTGCAGAAAAGATGAATTTGGAAATCCGAACATTTATTACGACGGACTGGATAAAAAAGGCGTAAGAGATATTCAGGAAGATATTAAAATATTATTAGCAGAATAAAATGGAAGATCATTCATTAGAAAAAAAGTATAGCAAACTTATTGTTGCGGTTTCAATTATTATTCCGGTTGTAGTGGCTATTTTGTTCGGAGTTAAATTAAAAGATTTTGGTGTTAACGTAGAGCCGCTTTCGTTTTTGCCTCCAATTTATGCTACAACAAATGGTATTACGGCTATTGTTTTAGTTTTGGCGGTAATCGCTATTAAAAACGGAAAACAAAAGCTTCATGAACGTTTAATGACTTTTGCGATTGCATTATCGGTTGCGTTTTTGGTCATGTACGTTGCTTATCATATGACTGCTGATTCTACCAAGTTTGGTGGCGAAGGCGCGATACGATATATTTATTTCTTTATTTTAGTAACACATATATTGTTGTCTATTGCAATTATACCGTTGGTATTAATCACTTATGTACGAGCTCTTGCAAAACGTTTTGACAGACATAGAAAAATAGCTAGAATAACTTTTCCGCTTTGGCTGTACGTTGCAATTACAGGTGTAGTAGTTTACTTAATGATATCTCCTTATTATGTTTAAAATAGAAAATAGAATAAAGAATAAAGAAAATAGAGTAGAAGGCAAATTTAAGAGTTCTTTTTTAGCGAAATGCCTCTATGTTCTATTCTCCATTTTCTTTTCTTTTAGTGCTAACGCTCAATGTGCGATGTGTCGCGCTGCACTTGCAGGAGATTCGAATGTGAAAAAAGCGGAGGCTGTAAATAACGGAATCGTTTATTTGATGGTAATTCCTTATTTACTCGTGGTTGTAATTGGAGTTCTTGTTTATAGAATGTACAAATCGAAAACAAAAAAAGCAGAATAAAATTATTCTGCTTTTTTTGTGTTTAGTAAAATTGTTTGCTTACTTCAATCCATCAACAGAAACATTTACCGTTCCGTTTATTTTTATAAAAGCGATAATCGCCTGGTTGGTCAGCTGGATTTTATCAAACTGAATGTCTTCCATTTTTCCGTTTACGAAAACACCCGGCATTGGCGAATAGTTTTTAAGATAATTGGCCATAGTCTTTTTACCTTCTTCTAAATTGGGCTGAATCGAGTAACGGCAGCTTTCTTCCATTTTTCTTACTATATAACCTTGACCCAGCCAGCTCGCGGTTCTCATTAACTTGCTTTTGGTGTCTAAAACATAATCCAGGTTTTCAAAATAAATTTCTTTTGTCTGAGGGTTGTATTGCGGAACTCCGTTTAAGTAAAGTGTTCCGTTTATTGATCCTAAAACATCAAGTGCAATAACCATTTTACCGTTTTTGTGCCAAATAGAAACATTTTTTACCGTAATTTTTTTTCCGCCTGAACCAAATTCCTGACCTGCAAAATTTTTGGTCATAATCTTTGAAGCGTCCATATAAGTAGAAATGGCTGCAATATTCGCTGAAATTTGATTTGGAATTTTTGTTACCGGTTTCAATACAATTTTACTGGCACTGTATCTGGATTCAGGTTGTTTGCCTACAATAGTTTCCATATTGCATTTCATTCCCATGTCTAATAAAAACAAATCGTTCTTAAGCTTGGCATTGGTAGAATATACTTCGACAGGAACAATTCTTAGCCAGCTCTCATAGGTATCACTCATCTGGAATGGCGTACATATTTTTTCTAATGCTGTTAAAACATTTGGTTTAAAATCCATTGATTTTTCGATCGCCTCATCAATTTTCTTTTCAATTTTCGATTTAAAAATAGAAATCGCAGGATTTACTAAATAAGTAATAGGCATGCTTTTTCCAAATACCATCATGGTAGGGCTTTCACTCCAGTCCAAAGATTTGAATTCGGTTTTAGTGTTTAATTTCCAGTTCGTCAAAGCTACTTCGCTGGATAAAGTGATTACGCCATTTAAATTAAATTCTCTAACATCGTAAAGTTCTACTCCAAGTTTTTTTGTGCCTATTCTGTATTTGATGGTGGCTTTTAGAGGCAGAATTGTTTTTATTTTTTTATTCGGGTTTGCAGGATCATTCTGGATTTTTATGGGAGCCTGTTTCCAGATTTTCATTTCGATATCATCATCTTCGATGTCGTTGTCTTCATAAATTAAACCATTCAATAAAGAATTTGTTTGATTTTGAATGTCACTCAGCTTTACCGTTATGGGTAAGTTAATAAAAGAAGGATTTGCATCGTAAACTAACGGACTTGCATCATCCGGTTCCGGTTTTAAGGTTTCTAATTTTTGAGTTGTAGAGCAACTTGTAATAGCGGTAAGTGCCGTAAACAAAGAGATAATTGAAAAAAACTTCATCATTAAGATTTTTTTAAGTGATGCAAAATTAAGAAAACAATTATATAATCTTAAAAAAGTGTAACAATAGATACAGAATTGAGTCTTATTGAAATAACTAAACGGAATTATTAACGTTTTCTTACCATAAATTACTTATAAAAAATGTTATTATTGTTTTAAAATTTAACAATACCATGATCGAAATCAAAGATTTACACAAGTCCTATAAAATGGGAAGTTCAGAATTGCATGTGTTAAAAGGAATTAATTTTAGTATCGAAGAAGGAGAATTAGTTGCGATTATGGGATCGTCCGGATCTGGAAAATCTACACTCTTAAATATTTTAGGAATTTTGGATGAAGCAGATTCAGGTAGTTATATTTTAGATAAGACTCCAATTAAAAATCTAAACGAAACGATAGCGTCACGATATCGAAATAAATTTTTGGGGTTTGTATTTCAATCATTCAATTTAATAAATTATAAAACGGCACTTGATAACGTTGCAATGCCTTTGTATTATCAGGGGATAAAGCGTAAAGAACGTTACGAGATTGCTATGAAATATTTAGAGAAAGTGGGTTTAGGTTCGCATTCTCACCATTTACCAAATGAACTTTCAGGAGGTCAAAAACAACGTGTTGCCATCGCAAGGGCTTTGGCCTCAAATCCTAAAGTGCTATTGGCAGATGAGCCAACCGGTGCTTTGGATACAAAAACTTCTTATGAAGTTATGGAACTTATTCAGGGAATTAATGATGAAGGAAAAACAATTTTAATCGTAACTCACGAACCTGATATTGCTGCAATGTGCAAAAGGAATGTGGTCCTGAAAGACGGATTAATTATAGACGATAAAAAAGTAGAACAAGTTAGAGCATCATCTTATGTTTAATATTGAACGTTGGCAGGAAATCTTTGAAGCGATCTCTAAGAACCGGTTAAGGACATTTCTTACCGGAGTTTCTGTAGCTTCCGGAATTTTTATTTTAGTGATCCTGCTCGGCGCAGGTAAAGGGCTTCAAAACGGAATTGAAAAACAATTTGAACGTGATGCTGCCGGGATAGTTGAAGTTTGGTCAGGAACGACAGCTAAAGAATATAAGGGATTAAATCCTGGAAGGCAAATTCAATTTAGAAATAGCGATTATTCACAATCGGTTCAGAAATTTGAAGATAAATTAGAGTTACGTGCTGCTACATATAATTTTTGGGGAGGTGCATTTACTTATGGCAAAGAATCCGGAAGCTATCAATACAGAGGAGTTGATCCTGATTATGGGGCAGTAGAAAATTTGACGGTTGTTCAGGGCCGATTTATAAATAGTAATGACTTGGCAAACAATGAAAAGGTGGCCACTATTGGAATGAAAGTAAAAACAGATTTGTTTAAAGATAAAGATCCTTTAGGCAAAGAAATCGCTATTAATAACGTCAACTTTAAGGTAGTAGGTGTCTTTACAGATCCGGGAGGAGAAAGAGAAGAAGCTCGTGCATATTTACCTAAAACAACAGTACAGAGAGCTTATGGTGGAGGAGATAAAATAAGCAATATCTTTTTTACGCTAAAGAAAACGAATGATTATGATGAAGCATTAGCGCAATCAGAGAAATTTACTGAAGACTTAAAAGCTTTACTTAGAAGTAAAAATGTTGTAGCGCCCGATGATGATAGTGGTATAAATGCATATAATTCTGTTAAGGATGCAAAACAATTTTACGATTTAAATCTTTACATCAGATTGTTTTTTTGGTGGGTAGGAATCTGTACAATTATTGCGGGAGTTGTAGGTGTTAGTAATATTATGCTTATTATAGTCAAAGAACGAACTAAGGAAATTGGAATCAGAAAAGCGCTTGGTGCATCGCCATTTTCAATTATTTCGATGATACTTCACGAATCTATTTTTATTACCACTATTGCTGGTTTCGTTGGTTTATTGGCTAGTTTATTATTGCTTGAAGTAGTTGGGCCAATGGTACAAAGTGAATATTTTAGAAATCCTCAGGTTGATTTTAGTGTGGCTTTAACAACACTTGTTTTACTTGTTTTTGCTGGTGCTTTGGCAGGCTTTTTCCCAGCATACAGAGCGGCCAAAATTAGACCTATTGTAGCACTTAGAGACGAATAATTATGTTTAAGAAAGATAATTGGGATGAAATTTTACAGGCTTTAACAGCCAATGTTTTTAGAACGGTGCTAACTGCGTTTGGGGTATTTTGGGGTATATTTATTCTTGTAATATTACTGGCTGCAGGAAAAGGGTTGGAGAACGGTGTAAAAAAAGGTTTTGACGGAATTGCGACTAATACAATGTTTATGTGGAGTCAAACTACCTCAAAAGCTTACAAAGGCTTACCAAAAACTCGTCGTTACGATTTTAGAAATAGTGATGTTGCCGCCTTAAAATCTGCTTTGCCAGATTTATTATATGTATCACCAAGGAATCAGTTAGGTGATTTTAACGGATCTAATAATGTAGTTCGCGGTACAAAAACTGCAGCATTTACTATTTATGGTGATTATCCTGAGTTGATCAAACAACAGCCAATGGATATTATAAAAGGGCGTTTTGTGAATCAACAAGATATTTTGGAGAAGCGAAAAGTTGCTGTAATTGGAAAAGGTGTTATCACTGATTTGTATGGTAAAGAAGAGGAAGCAGTTGGAACGTATGTAAAAATTAACGGAATCAACTTTATGGTAGTTGGTGTTTACAAATCGAAACAACAGGGAGGAAATGCAGAGCAGGAGCAAAAAAATATATTTGTGCCTTTTACTACTTTTCAACAGGCATTTAATTATGGAGATAAAGTGGGGTGGATGGCTCTTACAGCCAGAGACGAAGTTTCTATTACGGATTTAAAACCCAAAATTTTAGAGCTAATTAAAGCACTACATTCTGTAAATCCTGCAGATGACAGAGCAGTTGGAAATTTTGATTTGTATGAACAATTTAATAAAGTGCAAAGTTTGTTTAATATCTTACAGGTTATTGCTTATTTTGTAGGAAGTTTGGTTTTGATTTCGGGAGTAATTGGTATTTCTAATATTATGCTTATTGTAGTTAAAGAACGTACCAAAGAAATTGGAATTCGCAGAGCATTAGGCGCAACTCCGGCAGCAATTAGAGGTCAGATTTTAGCAGAATCTATATTTTTGACTATCATTTCAGGAATGCTGGGTATTGCGGTAGCAACCGGGATTATTGCAGTACTAAATATGGTGCTGGATTCTATGCCACCCGGAAATGATACTATGTTTGCAAATCCAAGCGTAGATCTGGGGGTTGTATTTGTCGCATTATTAATATTAGTAGGATCAGGTTTATTAGCCGGATTTATTCCAGCTCAAACCGCAATCAATGTAAAGCCTGTAGATGCTTTACGAACAGAATAAATTATCAATCAAAAATATAATCGATTAAACCAAAACAAAATGAAAAAAGGAGTAACCGTAACCATTTTAATCTTTATTGCTGTAGTTTTCTTTGGCGCACTTTACTATTTATACGCTAAAAATCAACAATCTCCAATTGTTTTCAAAACGGAAAAAGCAGAGATTAAAACAATCGTAAAAAACACAATTGCAACCGGTAACATTCAGCCTGATGAAGAAGTTCTAATCAAACCAAATATCTCAGGTATTATTGAAGAAGTATATATCAAAGCCGGAGAGAAAATCAAAGCTGGAGATATGATCGCCAAAATTAGAGTAGTAGCTAACGTTTCTAATGTTAGTAATACACAAAATCAGGTGCAAACAGCTAAAATTGCTTTGGACAATCAGGAAAAAATCTATAAAAGACAAAAAACATTGTTTGATAAAGATGTAATTTCTGCTAATGATTTTGATGCAGCTCAATTGGCTTATACACAGGCAAAACAAAATTATCTGGCTGCAAAACAAAGCTTAGATATCGTAAAAACAGGAACAACCACATCATTAGGAAGTTATGCAAATACCCTAATTCGCTCAACGGTAACGGGAATGGTTTTGGCAGTTCCGGTAAAAGTAGGAAATCAGGTTATTGAAAGTAATAATTTTAATGAAGGAACTACAATTGCCAGTGTTGCAGATGTTGGAAGAATGATTTTTATTGGAAAAATTGACGAATCTGAAGTAGGTAAAATCAAAGAAAAAATGCCAATTGAAATTACCGTTGGAGCCATCGAAAACAAAAAATTCGAAGCCTCTTTAACCGATATTGCCCCAAAAGGAGTAGTAGAAAATGGAGCGATTCAATTTGAAATAAAAGCTAAATTAGAAAATAGAGATGCAACCTTCATCAGAGCCGGTTTAAGTGCAAATGCTTCGATCATTTTAGAGAAAGCTGACAAGGTTTTGGCTGTCAAAGAATCATTGGTTCAATTTGATAAAAAAACACAAAAGCCCTATGTTGAAGTAGAAACTGCTCCTCAGAAATTTAAAAGACAGGATTTGGTTTTAGGAGTGAGTGACGGAATTTATGTTCAGGTAAAAAGCGGTCTAAAAAACACAGATAAAATTAAGATCTGGAATCAGGGTTTGATCAATGAAGGAGAAAAGAAATAATTTGAAAGTATAAAAAGAGTTTTTGGTTTTAAAAAATGTTAAATTTGCGTAGCATCATTTTTACTGCGCTTTCATTCAAAATATATGAAAATAAATAAATATAATAGTCTTGTTTTTGCCATGCTTTTCGGGTTTGGATTATCATCTCAGGCACAATCAAAAAAATGGACATTAGAAGAATGCGTACGTTATGCATTAGATAATAATATCACTATTAAATTATCAGAGTTAGATGTAAAAAATGCAGCAATTGATAAAAAAGCGGCTTTTGGTAATTTCCTTCCTGCTGTTAATGCAAATGCTTCGCATTCCTGGAACGTTGGTTTAAACCAGAATATTACAACAGGTTTACTTGAAAATCAAACCACTCAGTATTCTTCTATTGGTGCATCTGTTGGTGTTGATATTTATAAAGGTTTACAAAATCAAAATACACTTCGCAGATCTAAACTTTCTATGATAGCATCGCAATATCAATTGCTGAAAATGCAGGAAGATATTTCTTTGAATGTTGCGAATGCATTTTTGGAAATTCTTTTTAATAAAGAAAATTTAAAAGTAAAAAAAGAACAGTTATCCATTGATCAAAAACGATTGGCGCGTTCTGAAGAAATGGTAAATGCAGGAACAATTCCGCGTGGAGATTTATACGATCTGAAAGCTACTGAGGCTACTGATCAGCAGGCTATTATTGTTGCTGAGAATAGTTTGTTAATTTCAAAATTAAGTCTGGCGCAGCTTTTACAATTAAAAGAATTTGCAGATTTTGATGTTGTCGATGATACAAAAGTAGAAGATGAAAATAATATCATGGCACAAAGCCCAATTGATATTTACAATAAAGCCAAAGAGATCAGAACAGAATTAAAACTGGCACAAACAAATCTTGAAATTGCTGAAAGAAATGTAACAATTGCAAGAGGAGCTTATCAGCCTACCTTAAGTGCTTTCTATAACTTTAATACCAGAGCAAGTTATTCTGATATTATTACAGGTTCTACTTTAAACTCTGCTAATCCAACTTCTCAGATTGGTTATGTTGAGGGAACAAATCAGCCTGTAGTACGTGATAATTATATGTCTGTTTTAGGTAAAGCTGCACCAATTTTTGATCAGTTCAATGATAATAAAGGACAATCTTTTGGATTCCAGCTTTCAATTCCTATTTTTAATGGATTTTCTGTTAGAAATAATGTAGAAAGAAGTAAAGTAAGTTTAGAGAAATCTAAAATAGATTTAGAGCAAAAAAGTTTAGATTTGCAACGTAACGTTTACACTGCTTTTACAGATGCAAAAGGAGCCTTAAATGCTCATGAGTCATCAACAGTAACTTTAGAGGCAAGACAACAGGCTTATAATTATGCGAAAGAAAAGTACGATGTAGGCTTGATGAATTCATTCGATTTTACTCAGGCACAAACATTGTTAACCAATGCTCAGTCAGACGTTATTAGAACAAAATACGATTACATGTTTAAAATAAAAATACTTGAATTCTACTTTGGAATTCCAATTGTACCAATTATCACAAAATAATTTATTATGTCAAAAAAAACAATTTATTTCTTACTTGGTGGTGCGTTAGTCATTATTGCGGTTTTAATAGGTCTTTCGAAAGCAGGAGTAATAGGAAATAAAGATGAAGGAAAAGAAGTAGAAGTTTCAAAAGTAGTAGCTTCAACGATCGTCGAAACGGTTTCTGCAACTGGTAAAATTCAGCCTGAAATAGAGGTAAAACTTTCATCAATGGTTTCGGGTGAAATTATTGCACTGAATGTAAAAGAAGGACAAGTTGTAAAAAAGGGAGATTTATTAGTTAAAATAAATCCTGATTTATATACCTCCGGATTAGATCGTTCTGTTGCCAATTTATCTGGAACTAAAGCAGGTTTAACACAGTCTGAGGCAAGTTATAAAGAAGCAAAAGCAAGTTACGAACGTAATAAAACTTTATATGATAAAGGCGTAATTTCAAAATCAGATTGGGACAAAGCTATTTCGACTTATGAAGTAGCAAAAGCAACAAGACAAAATGCTTACTATAACGTTCAGAGTGCTTCGGCATCTGTTACAGAAGCAAAAGACAACTTGGGACGTACTTTAATTTACGCTCCTGCTGCCGGAACAATTTCGGTCTTAAATGTTGAATTAGGAGAGCGTGTTTTGGGAACACAGCAAATGGCTGGAACAGAACTTTTGAGAGTAGCAAACCTAAACAATATGGAAGTTGAAGTTGACGTCAACGAAAATGATATTGTAAAAGTAAAAATTGGCGATGAGGCAAATGTTGAAGTGGATGCCTATCTAAAAAAGAAATTCAAAGGTACGGTAACCAGTATTTCTAACTCTGCAAGCACAACGCTAACATCTGATCAGGTAACGAATTTTAAAGTAAAAGTTCGTATCCTGAAAGAGTCCTATCAGGATTTGTTAGAAGGACAGCCTGATACTTACTCGCCTTTTAGACCAGGAATGACGGCAACTGTAGATATTATTACAAGAACTAAAAGTAATGTTTTGGCAGTGCCTATTAGTTCTGTCGTTGTAAAAGCAGATACTACTGCTGTAAAAGATTTAAAAATTCAGGGTCCAAGTGATGATAAAAAAGCAGCTCCAAAAAGCGATAAAAAATTCGAATGTGTTTTTGTAAAAGTAGGAGATAAAGCTAAAATCAGAGTCATTAAAACAGGTATTCAGGATGATACAAATATCGAAGTAATGTCAGGATTAAAGCCGGGTGATGTGGTAATTACCGGACCTTATACTACAGTTTCTAAAGAACTGAATTCTGGTGATAAAGTCAAGCTTAAAAAAGCTGATTTGCCTAAGAAATAAATAAAATCTCTTTAAAGATATTGTCAACCTGAGCGAAGTCGAACGATTAGAAATTAAAAAGAACTTCGACTTCGCTTAGTCTGACGTATTAATAATAACATTAAAAAAAAAATACATTGTCTTTTATCCTAAATATAGAAACGGCTACTAAAAATTGCTCAGTGTCCATTGCTAAAAATGGAGCAACAATTGTTTGTAAAGAAATTGCAGAAGAAGGCTATTCTCATGCTGAAAAGCTGCATGTTTTTATAGAAGAAGTAATTGCTGAGGCAGGAATCTCGGTTCAGGATTTAGCAGCTGTTGCCGTAAGTCAGGGACCTGGTTCTTATACGGGTTTACGAATTGGGGTTTCGGCAGCAAAAGGATTGTGCTTTGCTTTAAATATTCCGCTTATTGCCATTGATACTTTAGAGACACTTGCTTCGCAGGCTAATGTTACTGATGGGAAAATCATTTCTATGATCGATGCAAGAAGAATGGAGGTTTATAGCGAAGTTTTTAATGCGAATTTAGAAAAAGAAAGAACAATAGAAGCAGAAGTTATTACAGAGGATTCTTTTGCCTCATATACAGAAAAGATTTATTTTGTGGGTGATTGTGCGGAGAAATGTAAACCGGTTTTAACTAAAGAGAACTTTATATTTTTAGAAGAAATCAAATATCCATCTGCAGCTGCAATGAGTAAAATAAGTTTCGATAAATATCAAAAAAGCGACACTGTAGATGTCGCTTATTTTGAACCGTATTATTTAAAAGATTTTATGATGGCACCTCCATCAAAAAAACAATAAACTATTTTATTTTTGAATTGTATAAGGCTGAACTGAAATTCCAGCTTGGTCTAAAGCTATTTTGCAGTTCTCTAAAGTATCTGATACTACGGATCCGTAATTGGCATTTGTCGCCCACGGACGCACTGCAAAATCTATAGAAGAAGCCGTTAAATTTTTCACAAAAACTTCCGGAGCAGGATTTTTAAGCACTTTAGGATTTTGAACTAAAACGTCTAAAAGAACATCTTTCGCTTTTTTAATATCAGAATCGTACGAAATTGAAAAAGTCAGATCGGCTTTTCGTTCTCCCTGCATAGAGTAGTTGATAATCGTTCCGTTTGATAGAGAGCCATTTGGAACAAAAACAACCTGATTGTTTCCTGTAATCATTTTGGTAACAAAAATCTGAATTTCTGAAACTGTTGCAATAACGCCTTGCGCTTCGATCGTATCGCCAACTTTAAAAGGTTTGAAAACGATAATTAGCATTCCTCCCGCAAAATTAGAAAGTGAACCCTGCAATGATAAACCTACAGCAAGTCCCATTGCTCCTAAAATGGCAACAAATGATGAAGTCTCGATTCCTAGTTTTGCAATGAAAGTAACAAATAATAAAATTCGGAGTGCCCATATCAAAATGTCAGAAAGAAATTTTGTTAAAGTAGGATCTAAATTTCTTTGTACCATTACCTTCGTAATGATTCTGTTTATCAATCTGATGGCATAAATACCAACAAATAAAATGATAAAGGCAGAAACTAATTTAAGAGAATAATCAACTAATAAGTCAGCATATTTAGTAATATAATTGCTAACCTGGTCTGGATTGAGGTTCATATTTTTTTGAATAAAAAAACCTTCTCAAAGAGAAGGTATATTAAGGCTGCAAATATAGATATATTTCTTTTTATTAGAAAAAATCAGTCCTTATTCCTTAGGAGGAATAGTATCAATAATTTCGTCTGTTGCGGTTTCACTCTTTTCAGTGGCATCGGCTGCAGTTTCTACGACTATAGTTTTGGTTGTGCCAGCAGTTTCGGTGGTTTTTTCTTTTACAGAATCGATTACATCGCTCAATGAATCTGAAGCTTTTTCTACATATTCACTTACAATATCTTTTGCCTTGTTTGCATATTCAGCCGCACTTTCAAGGATGGGTTCTGAAGTTTCTTTTGCTTTTGCAATTGTTTCCTCGGCAAAAGTTTCTGCTTTCTCAATATAAGGAGCGGCAGCTTCTTTTGCTTGTTCAAATTTAACCTCGGCCTGATTGGCTAAATCTGTAGTTGAATCTTTGGCTGAGCCAAATAAATTCTTGAAAAATGAAGATAATCCCATAGTTTTATATTGATTGGTTTAGGATACAATATTAACTATTTTTATTGCATAAAAACGGAATAATTTATTGAAAATTAAGTAGATATGAATTCAATAAAAAAGCGCCCCATTTGAGGCGCTTTGTGTATTTATTAGAATAAATAATTATGCATTCACAGCTTCTACCTTAATCGCTTCATCATTCAACATACTTTTTAGCATATTTTCGATTCCGCTTTTTAAAGTAAAAGTAGAAGAAGGACAACCGCTGCAGGCACCTTGCAAAATTACTTTTACTGTTTTGTCTTCTTCATTATAAGAGTCAAAAGCAATATTACCACCGTCAGCCGCAACCGCCGGTTTCACGTATTCTTCTAATATATTGATGATTTGTTGAGAGGTAACATCTAATTTGTCAAATGCTTCATCTTTTGTAACATCATTTTTAGTAGCAACTTCAATTAAACTTTCATCTAAAACAGTTCCTCCGTTCTCGATATATTGTTTGATAAAAGTTCTTACTTCTAAAGTAATTTCATCCCAATCGTTGATGTCATATTTGGTTACTGAAATATAATTTTCATCTATAAAAACCTCTTTTACATAAGGAAATTTAAACAATTCTTTTGCCAATGGAGAAGAAGCCGTCTGATCGATGTTTTTATATTCAACTGCATTTTTAGTCAACATTCTGCTCACTACAAATTTTAAAGCAGCCGGATTAGGAGTTGTTTCTCCGTAAACCGTGATTGGTTGTTTTTTAGGAGCATTTTCATCCACTTTTATGATAATACCGCCTTTGTCTACAAACGACGCAATTTGTTCAGCAACAGCATCTTTTACATCGTCCCATTCTACAATACTGTATCTTTCGATTGCAATAAAGTTTCCTGAAATATAAACGGTTTTTACAAACGGAAGATAAAATAATTGTTGTGCTAAAGGCGATGCTTGTGCTTCATCGATATTTTTAAATTCGAAATTTTGATTTTTTGTAATGAAATCTTCAAATTCAAACTTTAAGATAGTTGGATTCTGAGTTTCTTTTATGGTGATTTTTGTCATGATTTGTAATTTTCTACAAATTTACTAAAGTTATTTTCTACTAATACCTATATTTGATTTTTTAATAAAATAATTAAGACTCTTTTCAAATTAATCGTATTAAATTATGAGAGTTTAAAATTTATACCAACAACATTGCCTTTATGAAATTTAGAATCAGGGTTTTATTTGTTTTTTTAATCGCAACATTTTATTCCTATTCACAAGAAGGAATACCTGTTTACTCTGATTATTTATCAGATAATTATTACTTGATTCACCCTTCAATGGCTGGTGCTGCCAATTGTGCCAAAATAAGATTAACGGCCAGAAAACAATGGTTTGGTCAGGAAGATGCACCGCAGCTTCAAACCTTAACTTTTAACGGTAGAATAGGAGAGCGGTCAGGAGCCGGAATTATTATTTTTAATGATGAAAACGGCTACCATTCTCAAAAAGGAGTAAAGCTTACTTACGCACATCACATTATGTTTTCGAGAGATGAACTCGATCTAAATCAGCTTTCGTTTGGTATTAGCGGAGGAATAATCCAGAGCCAGCTCGATGAAACTAAATTTGGCGGAACTTTTGACCCAATTGTTTTTGGTCAGATTCAAAAGGATTCTTATTTTAATGTTGATGTTGGTGCTTCTTATAATTATCTTGATTTTTATGCTCATGCAACCGTACAGGGATTGCTGGAAACCAGAAGAGAGTTGTATACGGATTACGAAAGTGATAACGTTAGAAAATTTTTATTCAGTGCCGGATATGTTTTTGGTAAAAGAAATAGCATTACCTGGGAACCATCGGTTTTGTTTCAATTATTCGATAAAACGAAAGAAAAATCTATCGATTTGAACATGAAGGCTTATAAAAATATGGATTTTGGCAGTTTGTGGGCCGCATTGTCATACAGAAGAAGTTTTGATGGCGTACAATATAGTAATTCAAATAACGGAGTAGCCTCTCAAAAATTGCAATATATCACGCCCATAATAGGCGTAAACTATAAAAACTTCATGTTTGCTTATACGTATTCGCAGGTTAGCGGCGATGTGAAATTTGACACCGGCGGATACCATCAAATTACTTTGGGAGTTAATTTATTCTGTAAAAAGGAACGTTACGATTGTAACTGTCCGGCAATTAATTAAATTTTATCATGCTTATTAAATCTGTAAACGGAAAAACACCTTCGATACCGGAAGATTGTTATGTAGCTGAAAATGCTACAATTATTGGTGATGTTGTTTTTGGAGATTCCTGCAGCGTTTGGTTTAATGCTGTAATTCGCGGCGATGTAAATTTTATTTCGATAGGGAATAAGGTTAATATTCAGGACGGAGCTGTTATTCACTGCACATATCAAAAACATCCAACTATTATAGGTAGCAATGTTTCGATAGGACATAATGCTATTGTGCACGGATGTACGATTCATGACAATGTTTTGATAGGAATGGGCGCCATCGTAATGGATAATTGTGTGGTAGAAAGCAACTCGATTATAGCGGCAGGAGCTGTTGTTACACAAAATACTATTATACCTTCAGGAACTATCTATGCGGGTGTTCCGGCAAAAAAAGTAAAAGATATCGATCAATCTGACTTTGCAGGCGAAATTGAACGTATTTCCAACAATTATGTCATGTATTCAGGTTGGTTTAAAAATGAAGAATAAAGTTCTAAAATTCCAAAAAGTAAAAATTCCAAATTCCAAAACTGGTGCGATAAAACACAAATTTCAAATTCCAATGGTTTCAAACACTATTGGAATTTGGAATTTTTACTTTTTGGAATTTAAAGGAACTAAAGGTTGATTCTTTCGAAAAAAGCATTTTTATAACTTTCGCTTATCGGGATTCGTTTATCACTAATGAGAACTTTGTTTTTCTGAATCGATTTCACATGTTTTATATTAATGATATACGACCTGTGAATTCGGGAGAATCCTTTGCTTGAAAGTAAGTTTTCCAGTTTTATTAAACTGATTAAAGTCAGCGTAAATTTATTATCTGTCGTGTAAATTTTGACGTAATCTTTTAAACCTTCGATAAATAAAATATCCGAAAAATTCATTTTGACGTTTTCATATTCTGCCCTTACAAACATAAAATCCTGTTCTAATTCAGGAGCAGTTGTGTTTTCAGAAATAGCCTGAATAGCTGTTGAGGGGTTTAAAACCTGTTGTGCACGTACAACTGATTTTAAAAAACGATGAAACGGAATGGGTTTTACTAAATAATCTACAGCGCCCAGATTAAAACCTTCTACGGCATAATCAGAATATGCAGTTGTAAAAATAACCAAAGGCTTTTTTTCGATTGTATTTAAAAAATCAATGCCGGAAAAATGTGGCATCTGAATGTCCAGAAAAATCAAATCAACATTATTTTGGTTGATAAATGAAACGGCGTCGATAGCATTATTAAAAGTACTGATGAGTTCAAGCGAGTCTACCTTTCGAACAAAATCTTCTAATAATTCAACCGCTAAAGGTTCATCATCTATAATAACACATTTCATTTGTTGACGTTTTAGATTTAAAGATTTTATTTGGTGCTCAAAAGTAGTTTTAAACCAGTAAAGTAAGTTTTAAAATTATCATAAAATACGGATTGGACTATATCATCCTTATGCCATAATTGTTTTGTTTAATTTATTGCGGTTTGAATTTTATCTAATTTTAAATTGAGATGTACACGATAATATTGATTGTCTTGTGTGATATTGAGTTCGTGTGCATTTGGATAAAGCAAATCCAGTCGGTTTTGAATGTTTACCAAACCAATTCCTGAGTTTTCAGGATCTTTAATATAGTTTTCGATGGTATTTTCTATCCAGAAATCAAGACTGTTTTCCAAAATAAAAATCTTGATTTTTACATGTGCAGCACCTTTGTAATCGGTTCCGTATTTAAACGCATTTTCAACAAACGAAATAAGCAATAAAGGTTCGATAAACTTGTTTCTGGTGTCACCGTGTACATTGATAATAATGTCTTCAATATTGTTTAGCCTTAGTTTTTGTAACTCGATATAATTCTGGATGTAATTGACTTCTTTTTCTAAAGCCACCGTTTTATTATCTGTTTCATACAGCATATAGCGCATGAGTTCCGATAAAGTTACGATGGCATCAGGGACCAAATCAGATTTCTTGTGTGCCAAAGAATAAATACTATTTAGTGAATTGAATAAGAAATGCGGATTAGTTTGTTTGCGCAGGTAAATCAATTCGGTATTTGTTCTGTGCGTTTCGGCAATTAATTTGTTTTGCTGATTGTTATAAAATTCTGTAAGAGTTCTAATAATAGCGCTTATGGTAATGATTAAAATATAAAAAAATGAAGGTCCGATTTTAAAAAACAAAGGCTGTCTTGTTGCTAACACTGCAGCTCTTACTCTTCGGCCTTTATACATTAATTTAAAATCTTCCGGCGGTATGGTGTGCATAATATTGCTTGGCTTTAATTGTCTCACCTGCGAAAAGTCAGGAATAAAATAATTAATCCTTATAATCATAAATAGCAAAATAAGAGCAAATACAAATACAAAATAAAGCCAGTATTTTTTTTCTAAAAGCAATACGGGAACCAAATAAAAATAATTAAGGTAAAACAGGATAATTCCTGTAGCCCATTGTACATAAAAGTCATTGTTGATCCTAAATGGACTTTCGTAAAACTGAATTAATGAAGTCAGTATGAAGAAAACCCAAATAATACAATGGAATAAAATTTTATTTGAACTCGTATTTCTGATAGTATCGATTGTCATTTATAATTTAATTTTTAATAAAATTAAATCATTTTTGGTTACAGTTGGTGATATGTTCTGATTGAGTTTCTCTGCTACTAAATGAGCCACCTTTAAGGCGTCGCTTTCAGTAGTAAAACTTTTAGTGTCGCTTATTACCGGAATTACAGATTGCCTTATTATAATTTTATTTTTAAAAGCAATGGAATAACCCCAACCTGACGTAGTTCTAAAGGATTCCGTTTTAAAATTTTCATTTTTTACACAAGCTGTAAATAGCAAAACCGGTAAAAGCAACATTAGATTCTTCCGGATTTTACTCCAGAAGATTTGTTTTTCTTTATTAATTATCGTCGTCACTTTGTTCGTCTAAAGGTTTAAACTCCCACGCATCATCAAAATAGGTTGAACCTACTCTTCCAAGCATATAAAAACCACGATTATTAATGGCGAAACCAACCGCATCTGTTCTGCTGGCTCCTTCCATTGGAGTTCTTTCTACCCATAAATCTGTTGATGGATTGTATTCCCATGTTGTTTTTACATTTTCTCCACCCACAATATATCCTAATCCGTTCATAGTAAAACTAGAAGCATTCGAACGAACAATTGCGTATTCATCATTATACGTATAATCATCATCTGTATCCTTATCGATGTCACGTTTTCTGGTCCAAACATCTGTTGCAGGATCAAATTCCCAGAAATCTTCCTGGTAAACCCCGTTATTAATTCCAGTTCCAAGATATACTTTGTTTGCAATTACAAAAGCAGTAGCATTACGGCGTTTATTTCCGCTAAATCCATTTACTAATGTCCATGTATTGGTCTGGTCATTATACTGATAAAAATCTTTCAGGTAATTTCCGTCATAACCGGTTCCAAAATAAGCCTTTTCACCAGCCTGAAAGCCTACTGCGGCGTAACGTCCGGTTCCTGCAAAATCAGCTTTTTGAGTCCAGCTATTACTTGTAGGATCGTATTGATAAAAGTCTTTTAGTTTATTGGTTCCGTCGTAGCCAAGACCAACATATCCTTTATCACTAAGTGTAAAACTAGAGGCAGAACTTCTTCCAATTCCTGTAAAATCAGCTTTTTGTTCCCAATAATCTCCAGTAGAATTATACGCCCACAAATCTTTTAAATAAACGTCACCAGTATAACCCGTTGCTACATAAGCATAATCTCCAATAACAAAACTGGTGGCACTAGATCTTGCAGGACCATCAAATGCTGATTTCTTAATCCAGTTTCCTATTAAATCATCGTCGTCATCGTCGTTGCTGCAGCCTATAAAAAACAGACTCGAAAACAATGTTGCGAATAATATTCCTTTTTTTAAATTATTCATAGTGTATTAAATTTATTTATTGTTTGTATTTGATGCCAACTCCTAAAGCATAACCATTACCGGTATTAAAATCATATACTTTATGATTGTCGTTGTCGATGAGGTTGTATTTTTTATTAAAATCATATCCGGCTTTAAAATTTAGAAACCAGTTTTTATCTACATTTCTTTCGTATTCAAGTGACGTAGTTATTTGCGATAAACTCACTTTCGACGCATTATTACCTATATTATTTTCTGCGTCTAAATGATAAAAATTACCATTGAAACTATTGTTTATACTAAACTTGTTTCGAATATTGTTTGAATATGAAATTTTTGAATCCGGAAAACCAATGAGTACAGAAGCTTCGTTGTTTACTTTGTAATCCAATGAAACAGTGGGCAGGAATTTGGGAGAACCAAAAAAGGTTGTTCTCGCGACTCCAATACTCACAAACGTTTTTGAACTCAGTTGCTGCTGAACCTTAAAACTCCCTAAAAGCGTGAAATCATTATTGTCTAAATTGCTTTGGAAATTTACCGTTGGTGTAATCGAAAAATTCAGATTTGTTGTATTTGAAAGCTCGTGAGAAAATTCAAACTTGTTCTGAATCTGATTAAACTGATCCAAATTCGCATACGTAATATTGCTGTCTAATTCATAATTCACTTTCAAATTCGAATATTCTAATGTGTTTGTTATTTTATTTTTTGAACCGATTTCTTTAGTAAACGTTATACCAATATTGGTTTCGTTAAATTTAATTTTATCAGTAGGTTCTGTTTTTACATTCGCCTTTACCGAAAAGTTCTCCTGAGCTTTCATATTGAAAATTGAAATCAAAAAAAACGAACAAATTAAAAACCTTGTTTTCATTACTTATTTATTGGTTCAAAAGTAGGTGGCTAGTGGTTTTAAAAAAAAGAAGATATATGTATGGTACTTTTTGATAGACTAAACGGCACTTTTTAAGGGTGAGTGAAGTATTTGATAGTATTAATATGTTGTAGATCGTTTTTTGCTTTTTATAGTCTAAAAACGCTTGGTTGTATATGTTATAGTGTAGTGCAGGGGAGTGCAATTTATATTTGTTCAAAAAATTGAATATGCACAAGTTTATATTGATGTTGTTTTTGGCAGTAACCGTAATTTCATGCGGAACTGATTCTGATGCCGGCGAATTTGTTGTAGGGTCAGATTATCTTGCTGTGGGTAATAAAGTCATTTTAATTGATACCGTTACAGTCGAGATGTCTACGATAAATTTCGACTCTCTTGTTACTTCTAGTCAAAACCGCATTTTGATAGGGAATTATGAAGATCCAATTTTTGGGAAAGTAAAATCGAACAGTTATTTTCAATTGGCTTCAAATTCGTATGTATTAAATAGCAGCGGTTCTGATACAGAAACGACCAATTATGTTTTTGATTCTATTTCTATGATTCTAAAATATGATAACTATTATTATGGTGATACTACAAAGGTGCAAACTTTTAATATTCACCGGCTAACTCAAAAAGTGAAGCCCAATACTGAGGATAAAAGCTTCTATAATAATTCTGCTTTGAGTTATAGTGATGAAAGTTTAGGAACAATATCTTATAAACCCAGACCAATTGAAAAAGACTCTGTCAATATTAAAATGAATGATGTTTTTGGGGCTGCTCTGTTTCAGAAATTAAAGAAAAGAGAAATTACAGATTTTGATAGTTTTAATGAATACCTAAACGGCCTGGTTCTCGTTCCGGCAACTTCAAATTCTGCCAGCGTTATTGGTTTTCACGTAACAACAAGCAAAGTCAGGTTGTATTATTCAAAATATCAGGCAGATACTGAAGAGGTTCCTTTTATACTGGATTTTACTATTATTGATGCTTCAAAACAATTCAATGCCATTGCATCCGACAAAACAGGTACTTTGCTTGAAAATCTACCTATATCCAGCAGTAAGCTTTCGAGTACAGTAACAAATAGGCAGGGATTTATTCAATCCGGTGCAGGTGTCGCCTGTAGAATCGATTTTCCGAATATCAAACAGCTTAAAAAAATAGCGGCAAATGGGGCTATTGTAGATGCTAAGATTCTTCTAAAACCCGTTAGCAATACCTATTCTCAAAATTATCCTCTGGCAGATTCCTTAAAAATTTATGTGGCCGATAATTTGAACAGGTTGAGCGGTTCATTAGTAAATTCTGCTGGAACCGCAGTTTTTGGTATTCTCAATAAAAAAAGTGATGAGTTTAATGAAAACATTGGCTATACAATTCCAATTGGCACTTTTTTACAGAAAGAAATGCTCAAAAGTACCGATTCCCGATCGTCCCTTATTCTAACATTGCCTTCAATTTCTAAAGCCGTAGATCGAATTGTTTTAGGTGATCAAAAAAACTTAAACAATAAAATCCAGCTTAAAATTTATTACATCTCTTATTAAATGAAAAGTAAAATAGTGTATTTAAGTTGCTTCATGGTATTGTCGCTAACTTCGTTTTCGCAAAGTATTTCAAGTTCGCCTTATTCGTTATATGGAGTAGGTAGTATATACGATGCTGATTTTGGTATAATTCCGTCAATTGGTTCATCGGGAATTGCTTTGCCATCCGATACTTTTATAAATAATCTCAATCCGGCATCATTAGGATATTTACCTCAAAATCATTTTATGTTTGATATAGGAGGAAAGGCTATTACAACAACGTACCAAAACAGTTCGAAAAGCGAAAACCGCAATAATTTTCAATTTTCGCATATTGCATTTGCCTTTCCGGTTACTAAAAATTCCGGATTTAGTATTGCTTTAAGACCTTATTCGAGTGCTGCATTTAAAATTTCAAACTTACAAATACCTATAGAAAATAGCCAGGATTATTACTATTTAACCGCCGCAGGTTCTGGTGGATTAAATAATTTTGATTTTTCATACGGATATCGATTAGGGAAGAAATTATCTGTGGGAGCATCGGCAGCTGTATTGTTTGGAAATACAAGTGACGACAGAAGCTTTTTGATTTCGAATTCGGTTACCAGTATTCAGAAAAAAACAACTTATAATGGTTGGCGTGGTACAGTAGGAGCGCAATATAAAATCGATTCTACTTTTACCATTGCTACTACTTTTAAGTTACCGGCCCAAATTAAAGCATCAAAGGTGCAGACGGTTCAGACAATTGCAGATGATGTAGTTACTACCGTAGAGTCTAACGCAGCATCAGATACAGATGATTATTACATGCCTTTAGAAATGGGTATTGGGATCAGTAAACGTTTTAAAAATAACCTTAACCTGACATTAGATTACGAAAAAAGTTTGTGGAGTAACAGTAATCAATCAGAATTATATGGCAATTTTGTTAATCAGGATCGATTCGCACTTGGATTTACGTATAAAAATCAAAAGAATGTTCGAAAATATTGGGATCGAATTCAATACGCAACTGGGGTAAATTTTGATACCGGCTACCTGGAAGTCGACGGAAAACGAGTCAATAATGCAGCGGTTTCTTTTGGACTTTCTCTGCCACTTGAAAATACTTATTCAGCCTTGAATATTTCATATTCGTACGGACAAAAAGGAAGTATTTCAAACAATTTAATAAAAGAAAACTATCATAAATTATCTCTCAATTTATCATTAGACGGGATATGGTTTATTAAGCGAAAAATAGATTAAGGACTAAAAGTCTTTTTGAATCACAGGATATTTATATTCTAAAATTGATTTTAAAACCTCAGGATTTGAGTTCACATAAAATACTGGCTCACTTTTTTGATTGTCAGTAAAACCAACTCTCTCACGCAAAATATTTTGAGTTTGTCTTGCCACAGCTTCTCCGGAATCAATAATCTGAATATGCTCTGGCAGGATTTTTTTTATTTGAGGAATTAGATAGGGGTAATGGCTGCATCCCAAAACAAGATAATCAATATTAGCATCGATCATAGGTTTTAGATATGATTCTAATAATTGAGTCATTTCCGGGGAATTTAAATTGCCGTCTTCAATAAGCTGCACAAGTCCGTAGCCTACTTGTTCAATTATTTTAGTGTTCTGAAACATTTCGGCTGTTTTATTGAATAGCTCACTGTTCAAAGTTCCTTTAGTGGCTAAAATGCCAATTACTTGCGTTTTTGAGTTATTGGCAGCGGGCTTTATTGCCGGTTCAATTCCTATAAATGGGATATCATAATCTGCACGAAGTTCTACTATAGCATTTGTTGTCGCTGTATTGCATGCTACGACAATAAGTTTGCAATTCATTTCAAGTAAAAAATCAACATTCTTTTTGCTAAGTGCTACAATCTCTTCTTTTGTTCTTTGACCATAAGGAGCATTTTTACTATCAGCTAAATAAATCGTTTTTTCGTTTGGAAGTAAGTGGTGAATGGCACTCCAGATGGAAGTTCCTCCAATACCGGAATCAAAAATGCCTATAGGATTGTTATTCGTCATGATACAAATTTAGTGTTTTTTGAAATAAATTAGTATTCCAATTTACGTGAAATGTTCGAATATTATTGTTTGTTAGTTTTAATTAAATGTAAAAAAAAACTGCTTAAATCCATTACAGGTTTAAGCAGTTTTTTTATTTTAAGGAATCTGTTTTTTAGAATCCTAAATCTTTTTTTACATCAGCAGTCAAGTTTGGACCATCAGATAATAAAAGAGTAGAACCATCTAATACATATTGGAAACCTTTAGCTTTTCCAACTTTTTGGATAGAAGCTCTAACTTTTTCCATTAATGGTTTTACAATGTCAGTTTCTTTTTGTTGTAATTCTTTTTGAGCGTTGTCTCTGTAGTCAACAATTCTTTTTTGCATGTCCTGAACCTCTTTAGAGCGCTCTGTGTTTACAGCTTCAGTTACAGTTGCAGCTTCACCTTCGTACTTTTTGATTTTTACTTGGTATTCGTCAACCATTTTTTTGTATTCTGCATCGTATGTACCACTTAATTTTTGTAATTGGTTTTGTGCATCCAGCATTGCAGGCATTTTCGACATAATCTCGCTAACATCAACATGAGCTACCTTAGCCTGTGCGTTCATTGTGTTACTTGCTCCTAAAATTAGTATCGCAGCAATTAGTAAAGTTTTGATTTGTTTCATCATTTTTAAAAATATTAATTAATTATTGGTCGTATTTGATTTTTGTGTTTCGGCTTCTTTTGCTTTTTTAGCCGCTTCTCGTTCTTCTAAAATTTTCTTCCTTCTTTCTTCTAATTCTTTCTTACGTTCTTCGTAAAGTTTTTGTCTTTCTGCTGCTTTGTCAACTGCGGGTACTGTAGTTGTTGGTTCAGTCCCTGTTGTTGTGGCAGGTTTTGCTGTTGCGTCAGTAGCAGTTTTGGTTGCTTCTGTTTTAGCTGGTTCAGAAACCGTGCCATTTTTTTTGGCTTCTCTTTCAGCTGCAATTGCTTTTCTTCGATCGTCGTATTCTTTTTTCTTAGCTTCCTGCTCTAAACGTCTGTCTTCAATTAATTTTTCTCTGGCAGCTCTTTTTTCATCTAATACTTTTTGTCTGTCCTGCATTGCCGGATTTTCATCAATAGCATTTTCGATTTTTTCTTTAGCTTCCTGGTCTTTCAATTGTTTTTTGGTCAATTGCTCACGCTTATCAGTTCTATTCAAAACACGTATAACCTGATCGCTAATATCAAATCTTTTATTACTAAAAAGCATGGTTAAATCTGATGATTTATCAAAGACAAAATCGTAATTTTTAGCTTCTGCTATATCCTGAACTGCTGTAAAAACCTGATCTTGTATAGGTTTTGCCAATGATGCTTTTTGATGGATCAAGTTTCCGTTAGCTCCAAATTGTTTCTCCTGATACGTCAGCATTTCATCTTCCAGAAATTTAATTTCTGTTTCCCTTTCATCAATAAGTTCCTTGGTAAGCAAAGCTCTCTCTGCTTTAAGCCCTTCTTTAAGTTTGTTGATGTCTAGTTTTTTAGCTTCTATATCTTGTTTCCACTTTTGGGCTTTTAACTCTAACTGAGCTTTAGCTTCTTTATAATCTGAAACATTTTCTAGAATATATTCCATGTCGATATAGCCAATCCTTGTCGTTCTCGTCTGAGCCTGACTTGTATGTGCTACAATCACAGCTAAAAATATAAATAAAAATTGTTTTCTCATGATATTAGTCTATTTGAAAATTTCAAACAAATGTACTAAAATTTCTACTAAAACTGTTGTCCAATAATAAAGTGAATTTCTTTACCATGTGCTTTAGTTTCTCCCGGTTGAGGATCAAAACCATAACCCCAGTCAATACCTAATAATCCAAAAGCAGGCATGAATACACGTAAACCAACACCAGCAGAACGATAAAGGTCAAATGGGTTGTAAGCTTTAAAAGTAGGGTATGATGAACCAGCTTCTAAAAATGCCAACGCATAGATCGATGCAGATGATTTTAATGTAATTGGATAACGTAGCTCCATAGAGAATTTGTTATAGATCGTTGCTCCAATTTGCTCATTGTTTGCATTTACAGGAGTCAATGAGTTATTTTCATAACCTCTTAATCCGATAGTTTCTCGACCATCCATTGAGTAACTCTGCATTCCGTCTCCTCCTAAATAAAAACGTTCAAACGGTACAACACCTCTTGTTTGATCATAAGCCCCTAAGAAACCAAACTCCGTTAATGTTCTAAGAACTAATTTACCATATAGTTTAGTATACCAATCTGCTTTAAATTTAATTTTATAATACTCTAACCAGTTGTATTTCTTTTGATCGACTTTTCCCTGATCAGTATCAGCACTTGCAAAATCAGATCCAACACTTACAATTCCTGATTGTCCGTTTACTGTTTCTGTTTTTACGTAATCACCTGTATTAAGAGGCTGCCCGTCGACACCTGAAGTTGGCGATCCTGTATATTGTGATTTGTATTCTTTTTCGTTTTGTAAATTCCCATAATCAATACCATTAAATAATGAATAAGGAGGTGTTACTTTTGCAGAAATACTAAAGTCTGAACCGTAAGTTGGGAATATCGGGTTAACACCTTTATTACTTCTTGAAAGTCCAATTGTATAAGCTAAGTTTCTCGATGCTCCGTTACCAAATGTAAATAATCCTGTGTTGTAATTATTTAAATCATAGTGTTGGTAACTCACAGACTGTGATAATACGAAGTAATCATCCGGCACTGTAAGACGTTTAGCTAAACCTACTTGTAATGTTAAGATATTAAAGCTTTTGCTTTTATCTACACTTCTTGTCGCATAATTGTTTAAGAATTGTTTACTATATGATATAGATGAACTAAATTGTACTGGTTTTTTACCTCCAAACCATGGTTCTGAGAAAGAGATACTATAGGTCTGGAAATAAGTACTTCCTTGTAAACGAAGCGATACTTTTTGTCCATCTCCCATTGGTAATGGCTTGTAAGACTCTTTGTTGAATATATTTCTGGCAGAGAAGTTGTTAAAAGATAATCCTAAGGTTCCAATGAAACCTCCACCACCATAACCTCCCTGAAGTTCAACCTGGCTGGATCCTTTTTCTACAACATGATATTCAATATCAACAGTTCCTGCACTGGCATCAACATTCTTGAATTTTGGGTCAATTGCTTCAGGGTCAAAGAATCCCAATTGTCCAATTTCACGAATAGTTCTAACCAATTGTTCTTTACTGTATTTTTCACCTGGCTTAGTTCTAAGCTCACGGTAAATAACGTGGTCATTTGTTTTGTCGTTTCCTACTACAGATATTTTATTAAAATAAGCAATAGGCCCTTCTGTAACTCTAATTTCAAAATCGATAGTATCATTTACTGTTTTTACCTCTACGGCATTGATATTCGAGAACAAATAACCATTGTTTTGGTATAAGTTCGTAATATCTTCTGCATCAGGTTTTGTTTTGTCGGCGATACGTTTTTCAAGTAAAACTCCGTTATACGTTTCTCCTTTTTTAATTCCTAAATAGCGGCTCAATAATTGATCGGGATAAACAGTATTTCCAAGGAATTTAATATTACCAAAGTAATATTTGTTTCCTTCTTCCATCTTTATTTTAATGGCAAGCATATTTTTCTTCTTGTTATAAGTAACAGAATCATAAATAATACGTGCATCACGATATCCTTTTTCTTTATAAGTAGCGACAACTTTTTCTAAGTCGGTTTTGTATTTTTCAGGAATAAACTTTGAAGATTTTAAAATACGAAGTATATTTTTTTGCTTTGTATCTTTCATTGCAGCTCTCAATTGTGAGCTGGTAAGTTGTTTGTTTCCAATGAAATCGATACTGCTGATTTTTACTTTGTCACCTTTATCTACCCTAACGAGCATGTTTACGTGATGACCATTAACAGTATCAAGAGTATTCGTAATGGTAACTTTAGTGTTATAGAATCCGTCTTTTTTGTACTTGTTTTCTATATAATTTTTGGTTGTAGTAATTAAGTTTTCGTTGACAATTTTATTTTTGGTCAAATTATTGTCCTTAATTAGTCCTTCCACTTTACTTTTCTTGACCCCAACGAATTTTACCTCATTTAGTTTAGGAAGCTCAACAATGTTAAGGTCTAAATAAATACTGTCATTTTCGATTTTATTTACATAAAATGCAATTTCATCAAATAGGCCAAGTTTTCCTAATTTTTTAATTGCGCCACTGATTTCTTCACCAGGTACGGCTATTTCCTGACCTTTTTGAAGGCCTGAAAAGGTAACAACAGTTTGTTCATTGAAGCTTATTTTACCAACAACAGAAACTTTAGCAAGAATATATTTTTTTCCCTGATCAAAAGGAACTCTATCTTGTGCTTTAATTTGTGAAAAACTACCCAAAAGTAGTAGGGTAAGGACTATTTGTACTCTTTTTTGTAACACTAAAATATTATTTAATTTGTTCACTGGTTTTTCCAAATCTACGTTCTCTTTTTTGATAACTAATAATAGCCTCATATAAATCTTGATCTTTAAAGTCTGGCCACAAGACGTTAGTAAAATACAATTCTGCGTAGGCTATTTGCCACAACAAAAAATTACTTATTCTATGTTCTCCACTTGTTCGTATTAATAAATCTACGTCAGGTAAATTTTGCGTGTAAAGATGCTCATTTATAATTGAATCGTCAATAGCGTCTATTGAAATTATATTATTTTTAACTTTATCACTGATGATTCTCACAGCATTTACCAATTCTTCTCTTGATCCGTAACTTAAAGCCAGGGTTAGAGTAAGACGTGTATTATTTTTTGTTTTGTCAATTACATCTAATAGCTCTTTTTGAGCTGATTTTGGTAATTTATCAATATTGCCAATTGCATTAAGTTTGATGTTGTTTTCCTGTAAAGTAACAAGCTCTTTTTTTAATGAATTGATTAATATTTTCATTAATGCGTCTACTTCTAGTTTAGGACGATTCCAATTTTCTGTAGAAAAAGCATATAGCGTTAAATATTCAATACCAAGTTTGGCGCAAGTTGTAATTGTTTTTTTTACAGATTTTGTTCCGTTTTCGTGACCAAATGCTCTTAAAAAACCTTGTTGTTTTGCCCAACGGCCATTTCCGTCCATAATTATGGCCAAATGTTTGGGTAAGTTTGTCTGATCTATAGAGTCTAGTAAATTCATTTTATTAATATGCGCAATAGCAAGGTTTTTGTCCAAAGGTATAAGTTAAAGTGATACCTGAAAACACATACCAGTCATTATTATTTAAATTTCCAAATTTTAGTACGTTTGCACTGTTTGTATTGGGGTTACTTCCGTCAATATTATCTGTAAAAGTATAACGGGCTCCAACTTCGGCGCCTAAAACCCAGTGCGGTGCTATATTCGATTTTATCCCTAATATAATAGGTATAGCAAGTGAATTTCCGCTTTGCTTTTGCATCACATTTGGATTTGCTATGTTGCGATATAACTGATCATACATAAAAAAACTTAATCCCGAATATATATAAGGAGTCACTTTTGTATGATAATCATGAAGATTAAAATCGAAAAAATTAAATTCCAGTCCTGCAGCTAGTTCTTTTACTTTATTTTCGAAACTATACCCTCTCATGTTTCGTCCTGTTTCTTTTGAGTCAAGATCATTTCCCGCTACTGTAGATTGCGTATAGGAAAAACGATACGCATGGCGCGGACTTTTGTTCCATTTATACAAAATACCAATAGCCAGTTTTTCAGGTGCAATATAAGTAGTGCTTCCTACGTCACCAACAAAGTTGCTTCCACCAACAAAAACACCAATCTCATTGATTTGAGCATTTAGTGTAATAAAGGGGAAAAAACATAACAATAAATTAAAAATTTTCTTCATTTAATTCAAAATTGCGTGCAAATATAATAATTATCGATACGAATCAACGTTCCTTTAGTTAAATGTGCTTTTTTTTAAATTTACAATATGATTTTGAGACATTTAATGATGATTCGATACATGCAGAACGGCAAAATGTGGTATTATCGTATAGTGGGAAATTAGAAAAGGTCTTAATTTCTCTTATCTTCTCCCCAAAGTAATTTATTTCGTAAGGTTTTTAAGAAAGTTTCACCTGGAATTTCGATCATATTTATTTTAAAGTTTGTTTTGCAAATTGTTAAAACTGATTCGTTTTTTACCGAAGCAATTCTGGAATCTAATGAAACTAAATATTGGTCCTCTCTTCCTGAAACACGAAGTTTGATCTCTGTATTATCGGGTATTACAAGAGGCCTGGCGTTTAAATTATGTGGAGCAATTGGTGTAATTACTAAGCTTTCGACATTTGGAGTTAAAATTGGTCCTCCACAACTTAACGAATATCCGGTAGAACCGGTAGGAGTAGAAATGATAAGACCATCTGCCCAATAAGAGTTTAAATATTCATCATTTAAATAAGTATCAACAGTAATCATCGATGTGGTATCTTTTCGGCTCACGGTCACTTCATTCATGGCAAAATTCAGATTCTCTTCGATTGCATCGTTTTTTGGCTCACAAGTTAAACTAAGTAAAGTTCTGTTAGAAATAGTGTAGTTTTTATCAATTACAAACTGAAGAAAATTATCAATACTTTCTTTAGGTACAGTTGCCAGAAATCCTAATCGTCCTGCATTTATTCCTAATATTGGAACACCAGAATTACGAACTAAAGTTGCAGCTCTTAAAATAGTTCCATCGCCGCCAATACTAATCAGCATTTCAAAACTATTATCTAAAGAAGTACTTGCTGAAAAAGTTTTGTATTCTTTTTTAATAAGTTGTTTTTCGTAAAGCATTTTCAGAAAGTTTTCTTCAATTACCATTTCGACATTATTGGTATTGAAAAATATAAAGATATCTTTAATAATAGGCTCGGTACTATTTTGATAATACTGTCCGTAAATGGCTACTTTCATTCTTTGTAATTAGATAATGAGTCAATTAGATAATGTGGTAAATGAGTAAATTGGAAAATTTAACCATTAGAAAATCAGACAAATTAATGATCTAATTTTCTTATTGGCACATTTTCTAAATTATGCTATATGTTAAGGTACTTGTCTAAGTAATCTGAGCGTTCTTTCAGGCTATTAATATAAGCATCCTCCTGATGTTCCGAAATAATTTCATAACCATATCTTCTATAGGTCTGAATAATTTCATTCATTGGGCCAACGCCAATTTTTATGGTAATCTGTACGTTTTCGAGATCGGCTTCAGATACAAAGCAGCCCAGGATTTTACCATTGTTGCTTTCTACAATTTGAGTTACCTGACCCATAGAGTAATCTAAAAGTCCTTTTTGAACGATAATGATGCCTCCTTGTTCTTTTAAAAATGGAGTTTCCTGAAAAAACTTCATGATATCTTCCATTTCATAATATCCAATGTAGGCATTATTTTCATCAAGAACCGATACTACATTAGTATGATTCTTTGCAAAAACTTCTAAAACATCGAGCCACATCATTGATTTTCGGGCAAAAAATCGTTCCAGAGTGTATTTGTAATCAATAACTTTTTTATCTGTGTCAAAAGTTTCAACATCATCAGCAGCGATACTTCCAATGAAAATTCCATTTTCCAAAACCGGAAAATGCGAAAAATTCAAATCAGCAAAAAAGTCCTGAACCGAGGCTATCGTTTCCTGACTATCTATCGCTCTGAAATCATTGGTGATATAGTTTGTAATTTCTGTCATAAATCTGTTAAGGATATTTGATGCAAAATAATCAAAAAATAGCAAAAACTGCTACGTTTTACTTTGTATTTTTGTCGTAACAAATATAGTGTTACTAGAATTAATTATCTATTTATATGACAAAGTTAAGTGTAAATATCAATAAAATTGCAACCCTTCGAAATGCACGAGGAGGAAATGTTCCTGATTTACTAAAAGTGGCCACTGATATTCAGAAATTCGGAGCCCAGGGAATTACAATTCATCCACGTCCGGATGAGCGCCATATTCGTTATCAGGATGCACGCGATTTAAAAGCAATCGTTCATACTGAATATAATATCGAAGGAAATCCACAGCATAATTTTATCGATTTAGTTTTAGAATGCAAACCAACGCAAGTAACATTGGTTCCGGATGCCATTGGAGCAATTACATCTTCTGCAGGCTGGGATACAATAAAAAATCAATCGTATTTGACCGAAGTGATTCAGGAATTTCAGCGTAACGGAATCAGAACGTCTATTTTTGTTGATCCTGTTTTGGATATTATCGAAGGAGCAAAAAAAACAGGAACTGATCGCATCGAATTGTATACCGAAGCTTTTGCACATCAATATGACTTAGGAAACAAAAACGGAATTGACCCTTATGTGAAAGCTGCAGAATTGGCCAACGAATTAGATTTAGGAATTAATGCCGGACACGATTTAAGTTTAGATAATATTCAGTTCTTCAAACAAAATATTCCAGGTTTATTAGAAGTTTCTATTGGTCACGCTTTAATTGCAGAAGCCCTTTATCTTGGATTGGATAATGTAGTGAATATGTATTTGAATAAATTGAAGTAATATTTTTGCGAGTCTCTGTGTAACAGCTATTTCGCGGAGATTCACAAAGTTTTCACAGAGATTCACAAAGAATAAAATAAAAAATAATGTTATACTCAAAAATAGAAGGCGAAGGAAAACCATTTGTCATCATGCACGGATTTTTAGGAATGTCTGATAACTGGAAAACCTTGGCAGGACAATATGTAGAAGCCGGATTTCAGGTTCATATTTTAGATTTACGAAATCATGGCCGTAGTTTTCATTCAGACGAATGGAGTTATGAAGCCATGGTGCAGGACGTATTTGAATATTGCCAGGCAAATCAATTGACTAAAATCGATATTTTAGGTCATTCTATGGGAGGAAAAGTAGCCATGCTTTTTGCCGCCACACATCCTGAAATTGTAGATAAACTAATTGTCGCCGATATTGGTCCAAGATTTTACAAACAACACCATCAGGATATTTTGGCAGGTTTAAATGCTGTTGACTTTTCTGTAAAACCCAGCCGTAATGATGTCGAAGCAACTTTATCAGAATATGTTGCCGATTTTGGAACGCGCCAGTTTTTGTTGAAAAATTTATATTGGCAGGAACCGGGACAATTGGCTTTTCGATTTAATCTAACCGCTTTCAATAATAATCTGGATGCTATCGGGAAAGCTTTAAATGAGAATTTGGTTTTCGATAAACCAACGTTATTTATTCGTGGAGGAAATTCCGGATATATTCAGGATGCTGATTTTGACGCTATACGTCAGCAATTTCCAAACGTTAAATTCGAAACAATTCCAAATGCAGGACATTGGCTTCACGCCGAAAATCCTAAATTGTTTTTCGAATTAACAACAGAATTTTTAAAAGAGTAATAGTTTTATAAAGTTCAAGAAAAAGGAAATGAGTGATCATAGTATATCTATAGTTTGCAGAAAATCAGTTTATCATGGTAATGAAGCTAAAGCAAAAGAAATTTTACAATGGTTAATATCAAAAGATATTGTTAAGCCTGAACTTTCAAACTGTATTTTAAGTGCTGATAAAGGTTATGCGATTTCTGATGGCGCAAAACAAATTGTTTCCTTTCCTGACGAACTTCCTTATTCTCTTATTTCGAATGGACTTGATGTTATAACTTCCCGACAAATATTTGATACAGGCGAAACAGGAATAGAAGAATGTATTTGTCCTAATTGCAAAAAAGATATTGCAAAAGAAGATTGGGGTTTTTTTAATAATTGGTACGAGGTAAATGATGATCTAATTTGCCCCTTCTGTAATATTGCGGCAGATATTCATCAATTTAAGTTTACACCAGAATGGGGTTTTAGCAATTTGGGTTTTACATTTTGGAATTGGCCTGAATTTGAAGATAGTTTTATAAGCGAATTTAAAGAGAAACTAAATTGTGATGTGTCAGTTGTTTATCAGCATATTTAATTATAATCTCAGCGTGTCATTCATAAAAGTAGCCTGACAAACAAAGCCTGTTGCAAAATTTTATTACTTTTATTAAAATTTTAAATTCAAAAAATATGAAAATATTACTTAGACTCCTTGTTACTGCGGCCTTGGTGTTGTTAATTGCTAATTTTTTAACTGGCGTACATGTTGCGAGTTTTGGCACGGCAGTAATCGTTGCAATTGTTTTAGGATTACTAAATCTTTTTATAAAACCAATATTAGTTATCCTTACATTGCCTGTAACATTTATAACTTTAGGTTTATTTTTATTGGTAATTAATGCCATCATTATTTTGTTATGTACCAATATTGTAGGAGGTTTTGCAGTCGATTCCTTCTGGACCGCATTGATCTTTAGTGTTATACTGTCTATCCTTCAGTCTATTACTTATAAAATATTAGGAGACGATAAATAAAATCGAAATCTAAGCGAGTTAAAAACCGCTTCAAATACAATAGATTAAAAACTTGGTTGGGTTGCAAAAATTTTATAATTTTGCAACCCAATTTTATTATGTAAATTAAAGAAGAAGATGGATATTAAAAGAGTAGCAATAGACGCTGTGAATGAAACGATTGTATTAAACGTTGTTCACATGGATTATAAAGGTCAGGTAGCAAAAAGAATAAACGAAAAAATGCCATTGGCTACCGTAAAAGGTTTTAGAAAAGGACAAGTTCCTAAAGACCTTGTTGAAAAACAATACGGAAAAGCTATTAAGCAGGAAGAAGTTAAAAAAGTAGTGGATTTGGCTTTAGAGCGTTTTGTTCAATCTGAAAGATTAAATCTTTTAGGAACTCCTCTTGCTAAAGAAAACGAAAACTTTGATTGGGATGCTGAAGAACTAACTTTCGAATACGAAATTGGTTTGGTTCCTAACTTCGAAATTGATTTAGAAGCAAAGAATAATATCGTAAAATATATCGTTACTGCTGATGATAAATTAATCGACGGGCAAGTAGAGCGTATCCAAAAACAATTCGGAAAAGCAATTCCACAAGATAAAGTTGAAGTTGATTCTGATTTAACCGGAACTTTCGCTAACGAAGAAAAAGGGATCAACAATACAACTACAATTTCTGTAGCTACTTTCAACAAAGCTGCCGGAGATAAATTCATTGGTAAAAAAGTGGGTGATGTTGTAACAGTAAGCACAAAAGGTTTATTCGAAGACGATCACCAATTAATGGATTACTTAAAAGTAGCTCATGATGACGTTCACGGTTTAGATGTTGAAGTAAACTTTACTATCGAGGCTATCAACGGAGCTGAATTGGCTGAATTAAACCAAGAGCTTTTTGATAAACTTTTTGGAGAAGGAAAAGTGGCTTCTTTAGAAGATTTGAAAGCTAAAATCAAAGAAGATGCTGAAGCGCAATTCGCACAGCAAGCTGACCAAAAATTATTGTTAGACGTTCAGGATTTCTTGATCGAAAGCACAAAATTTGATTTACCAGCTGAATTCCTTAAAAAATGGTTACAAACTGTTGGAGAGAAAAAACTTTCTGCAGAAGAAGCTGAAGTTGAATACGCAAGATCTGAAAAAGGTTTACGTTTTCAATTAATCGAAGGAAAAGCAATGGCTCAAAGTAATATCCAAATTACATTTGAAGATTTGAAAGCTTTTACAACAAACGCGATCAGACAACAAATGGCTCAATTTGGTCAAACAAACCCAACTGACGAAGAAGTTCAGGGAATCGTGGCTAGAGTTTTATCTAACCAGGAAGAAGTAAAAAGATTATCTGAGCAAGTTGTTGCTGAAAAATTATTGGAAGTGTTCAAAGAAAAAGCAAATCCAACAACTAAAGAAGTAACTTACGAAGAATTTATCGCTGCGTCTTACGGAGAATAATTTCTAAAACAATAAATATATTTGAGCGTCGGGAAGTTTTTTCCTGACGCTCTTTTGTTTTAATTTATTTTTGATTACTTTTCAGAAGCTAATCCAGCTATTCGTTACAAGTTTTTTCTTCCGTTTAAGTTTTTAAATTCTTGCAAGAGCTTCTTTCAGTCGCTTTCCAAGAATAAAAAAACTAAAAAAACGGAATTCAAAAAGCTTTTCACTGCTATCTGGGCTATTTAAGAAGCAAGTTCAAAAACTTGAAACCTGAAACAAAATTAAACTTGAAACAAAAAACTAAGACAAATTGACATTCTTTATAA
>Ga0247813_10000495_pt1 | contig 36389 bp, 31 predicted proteins | sample UWRJL169409C1_FD_180719 | JGI IMG/M metagenome (GOLD analysis project Ga0247813, IMG submission 180719) | Plant litter microbial communities from Arlington Agricultural Research Station in Wisconsin, United States - UWRJ-L169-409C-1 | ecosystem: Environmental > Terrestrial > Plant litter >... | reverse complement strand
CGGTGCTGCAGTCAGCCGTCCGGCTGACGGCTGGAAGCTCAGGTTGCCCGCGTGCATGTCGGTGTTGCCGATCAACCGGCCGAACCACCACAGCTGCGCGATGCGGACGATGTCCTCCTCCCCGAGTAACCCTGCCCTCGCGAACTGGCCGGCCAGCCGCACCCAGTCGCGCGAGGCGTCGCCCAGGAATGCAGCGTTGGCGGTTTCCAGGCTGCACAGCGCGCTCCGGCCGAAAGTGCCGTGGCGATCGAAGCGTTCCACTTCGAGGAAGGTGCGTCCCTCGTGGGAAAGGATGCGACTGCGCGCCGCGGCAAGCCCGGAGGTCTGGCGCAGTTGCTCGAGCGCCAGATGTTCGCAGACCAGAAGGTCGGCCCACCGTTGCACCGCCGGGGAGCCGTCGCCGCCCGAGAACTTGACCAGTACGTGGGGCGTGTCGCTGGGCGTGTCGACGGGAAGCGTTCGCTGCGCAGCGAACTTCGGGAATTCCCCGGCAGCGCTCGAACCGGGCACGCCCGCCGCCACCGCACGGGCTGCCAGTTCGGCGTAGCCTGCGGCTGTCGCTCGCGGCTCGAACGGCGTTACCGGGGCCGCACGCGCGGCCAGCCATGTCCGGTACGCTTCTTCGCCCACGATCAGGTTGCCGCTGGCGTCCTCGCCGCGTTGGGTAAGCACATGCATCACCTCGTCGTCGGTCCAGCGAGACGGATCTTCGGGCACGCCCAATCGCCGATGCTCGGCCCGCGCAAACTGACGCCCCATGTAGCCCTGAGGGCGCATGTCGGACAGCAGGTACGGCAGGCCGGGCCACCAGCCATCGCGCGCGCCTTCAGGCACGGGCCAGGTCGAGCCCGAGACGTCGAAGTGCGATCCATCTGGATGCAGCAGTGCCAGCGGCGCGAGCAGTTCTGCACGTCCGTCGACATCGATGGCATAAACGGGAAGGTCTTCGAGCCGCCCCCGAAGCGGACGGCGCAATGCATAGCGAGCGCGTCGCGCCTTGCCTGCCGTCAGCAGGCGGTCTGCCGGCAATCTCTGCAGTTGGCGATGGACGGTGGGAACACTGACGCCCAGCGCATCAGCCAGGCCGATGGCGGTGGCCGGGGCTTGCATGGCCAATGCCGTCTGCAAAGCAGCGTTTGCATTGGAGCGGATGCTGAAACTGGCAGTGAAAGGACGATCAGCCACGGTTATCTGAGATGATTGGTGAGAAGATTTTATGCATCTCATCCATTAAAAATCAATAACTTAACCGGCAATCACCCTCTTCGGTGAAAAGATTCCTGCAATCCTCAAGGGAGATCGGAAACCCTTGCCGCACTGGCATGCAGGCAGATTGCAGCTGCCGCGGCGACGTTGAGCGATTCCTCGCCGCCAGGCTGCGCAATGCGGATGTGCTGCGCCGCGCGCGCTTCGAGCACGGCCGACACGCCCTGCCCTTCGTGGCCCATGAGCCATGCGCACGGGTGCGGCAAAGCAGCGCGGTGCAGCCAGTCGCCGCGGTGCGAGCTGGTGGCGACCATCGGCACGGTCAGTGCATCCAGCGCCCCGGCATCCACACCCTCGATCAGTCGCAATCCGAAATGAGCGCCCATGCCGGCCCTCAGCACCTTGGGCGCCCAAAGCGCCGCGGTGCCCTTGAGCGCCACGATCTGATGGAAGCCGAAGGCACCGGCGCTGCGCAGAATCGAGCCGACATTGCCGGCGTCCTGCAGCCGGTCGAGCACCACGGTGGGCGCATCGGGTTGCAGTTCCGGGCGAAACGGCAGGTCGATGACGAAGCCCATCGGCGCCGGCGACTCCAGGCCGCTCACACCAGCCAGCAGCGCATCGGCCACCACCACGGTCCTGTCGGCGGCATCCTCCCATTCGAAGCGCGATGCCATCCAGAACGATTCTGCGAAAACGGCCAGCGCCGGCCGGACATGGCGATCGCGTGCCGCACGGCAGAGGTGATCTCCTTCCAGCCAGACGCGGCCCAGCTTTCGGTAGGCGCCCGGTTCCTGGGACAGCTTGCGCAATTCCTTGAGCAAAGGGTTGTCGCGCGAGGTGATGCGGTTCGGCTCGGTCGCGCTCATCCAGGAATTCCGGTATGGAGGGCCAAGGCATTGCCGCGGATCAAGGTGATCGAACCGAGCTCGATGGACGAAGCCACCGTGGTGCCGGCTGCATGCATGCGCGCCAACGCCTCGGCGACGGGGCTGAAGGAGCGCCGATGGTGCAGGCAGGCGCCATGCGCAAGCAGCGCATCCAGATGGGCGCGCGTCCCGTAGCCCTTGTGGCCCGCAAAGCCATACTGCGGAAACTCGGCGTCCAGCGCGTCGCACAGCTTGTCGCGATACACCTTGGCAATGATCGACGCGGCCGAAATGGCCTGGACCAGCGAATCGCCCTTGACGACCGCTTCGGCCAGCACGTCCAGCGTGGGCAACCTGTTGCCGTCGACCAGCACCTTGGCCGGCTTCAGCCGCAGCCCCTCGACGGCGCGGCGCATTGCGAGCATGGTTGCCTGCAGGATGTTGTGGGTGTCGATCTCTTCGACCGAAGCCTGTGCGATCGAACAGCACAGCGCATTGCCGAGGATCTGCTCGTTCAGCCGCTCGCGCTGCAGCGCCGTCAGCGTCTTGGAATCCGCCAGACCCTTGATGGGCCGCTTGTCGTCGAGGATGACGGCCGCAGCCACCACCGGACCCGCCAATGGTCCGCGGCCAGCCTCGTCCACGCCGGCCAGCAGGCCCGGCGCATCCCAGACCAGGCGGGCCTGCTCAGCCTTCAAGAACTTTTTCGATCGCATCGGCGCACAGTGTCGGCGTATCGCGCAGCAATTCGGCATGCAGCACGGTAAATCGTTGTTGCAAGGCTTGCACGCGTGCCGGATCGGCCAGCCAGGCGAGCGTGGCTTCGGCCAGCGCTGCAGGCGTGGCTGCGTCCTGCAGCAGTTCAGGCACAACGAAGTCGCCGCACAGGATGTTGGGCAGTCCGACCCAGGGCTGCAATTGCTGACGGTGCATGAGGCGCCACGACAGGCGGTTCATGTTGTAGGCAATCACCATCGGTCGCTTGAACAGCGCCGCTTCCAGTGTGGCGGTGCCGCTCGCGATGAGCGTGGCGTCGCAAGCGGCCAAAGCGTCGTGTGACTGGCCGTCGATCAGCATCACGCGGCCTTCCATCCCACTGGCCTTGAGCGCCTGCTGGACTTCCGCGCGCAGCGTCGGGATCACAGGCGCGATGAAATGCAACTCGGGGCGTTCGCGCTGCATCAGCGCAGCCGCCTCGAAGAAGCGCGCAGCCAGGTAGCGCACTTCGGAGCGACGGCTTCCCGGCAGCACCGCGACCACCGGCGCGTCGACGGGAAGTCCGAGCCGGCCGCGCGCCGCAGCGCGGTCGGGAACCATCGGGATGACGTTGGCGAGCGGATGGCCCACATAGCTGGCAGAAACACCATGCTTCGCGAGCAAGGCGGGCTCGAACGGAAAAATGCACAGCACGTGGTCCGCCGCTGCGCGAATGGTCTCGATCCGATCGGGGCGCCAGGCCCAGATCGATGGACAGACGAAATGCACCGTCTTGATACCGCGACTGCGCAGCCCGGCCTCCAGGTCGAGATTGAAATCGGGCGCGTCCACGCCAATGAAGAGTTCAGGCCATTCGCGTAGCAGCCGCGCCTTGAGCTGGCGGCGAATCCCGGCGATCTCGGCGTAATGACGCAGCACCTCGATATAGCCGCGCACCGCCAATTTTTCCTGCGGCCACCAACTCTCGAAACCGCGCGCAATCATGCGCGGGCCGCCAATGCCCACGCTCTTCATGTCCGGCCATCGGGCCTGCAGGCCGCCCAGCAGCAAGCCGGCGAGCAGGTCGCCCGAAGGCTCGCCCGCAACCAGCGAAAACTGGCGCTGTGTGTCTGCCATGCCGACCCTCAGCGCGCGATGCCGCGCGTGGACTGACGGATGAACTCAGTCATGAGTGCAACGTCTTGTGCCGCAGCCGGCACCTCTGTGCCGAGCGTGTCGATGGCCGCGAGGGCAGCGTCGAGCGTGCGCCCCTGGCGGTACAGCAGCTTGTGCATCTGCTTGACCGCGGCAATTCGTTCGGGCGTGTAGCCGCGGCGGCGAAGGCCGACCACGTTGAACCCGCGCACGGCCAGCGGATTGCCGTCGACCAGCATGAAAGGCGGTACGTCCTGGCTGACCGCGCTTGCAAAGCCGACCATCGCATGCGCACCCACCGACACGAACTGGTGGATGCCGGTGAGCCCGCCCACCGTGACCCAGTCCGCCAGATGGACGTGGCCGGCCAACGTGGTGTTGTTGGCCAGCGTGGTGTGGTCGTCGACCCGGCAGTCGTGGGCAATGTGCGTGTACGCCATGATCCAGTTGTCGCTGCCCACCCGCGTCACGCCGCCTGCACCGGGTACGCCCAGGTTGAAGGTACAGAATTCCCGGATGGTATTGCGGTCACCGATGACGAGTTCGGTCGGCTCGCCGGCATATTTCTTGTCCTGCGGCATCGCGCCCAGCGACGAGAACTGGAAGATCCTGTTGTCGCGACCGATCGTCGTGTGGCCCTCGATCACGCAATGCGGACCCACCGTGGTGCCGGCGCCGATCTTCACGTGCGCGCCGATGACCGCATACGGTCCCACGCTGACAGAGGCGTCGAGTTCTGCCTTTGGATCGACGATGGCGGTGGAATGAACCTGCGTCATGCCCTGCGCGGCGTCAGTTGATCTGGCGCATTGCGCACATCAACGTGGCTTCGCAGGCCAGTTCGGTGCCCACGAGCGCACGGCCCTTGAACTTGGAGATGCCAGCCTTCATGCGGTCGATCTCGACTTCCAGCGTCAGCTGGTCGCCCGGCTCGACCGGACGCTTGAAGCGCGCGCCGTCGATGGCGGCGAAGTAATACACGGTGTTGTCGTCAGGCACGATGTCCAGCGAATGAAAGGACAACAGTGCTGCAGCCTGCGCCATGGCTTCGAGCATCAGCACGCCAGGCATCACCGGACGGTGCGGAAAATGGCCGTTGAAGAACGGCTCGTTCATCGTGACGTTCTTCAGCGCGGTGATGCGCTTGCCCTTTTCCATGTCGAGCACGCGGTCCACCAGCAGGAACGGGTAACGGTGAGGGAGCAGTTTGAGAATTTGGTGGATGTCGAGCGTCGTCATGGTGTCTTTTTCTGCACGCCTTCCTTCTCCAGCGCCTTGAGGCGTTCACGAAGGCTGTGCAATTGCTTGAGGGTTGCAGCGTTTTTCTCCCAGGCGGCATTGTCGTCGATGGGAAACATGCCGGTGTACTGCCCCGGTTTGAGAAGGGAGCGCGTGACCACGGTGGCTGCCGAAATGTGGACGTGATCGGCCAGCCGCAAATGCCCGAGAACGATTGCGCCGCCGCCGACCGTGCAATGGGCGCCGATCACCGCGCTGCCCGCCACGCCGACGCAGCCGGCCATGGCCGTGTGCTTGCCGACGTGGACGTTGTGGCCGATCTGGATCAGGTTGTCGAGCTTCACACCGTCCTCGATCACCGTGTCTTCGAGTGCGCCGCGGTCGATGCAGGTGTTGGCGCCGATCTCCACGTCGTCGCCGATGCGCACGGCACCCAGCTGCTCGATCTTGACCCAGGTGCCCTGATGGGGCGCCAGGCCGAAGCCGTCGGCCCCGACCACGACACCTGGATGCAGCAAGCAGCGCGCGCCGATCGTGCAGTCCTCGCTCACCGTCACGCGCGACTTGAGCACGGTATCTGCGCCGATGCGAGCGCCCCGTTCGATCACGCACAGCGCGCCGATGCGTGCCGTCGGATCGATGCGGGCCTCTGGATCGATGACCGCGCTCGGGTGGACGCGCACCGCTTCAGTCCGCGCATGGCTGCGCTTCCAGAGTTGCGTCAGCCGAGCGAAATAGAGGTAAGGGTCAGGCGTGACGATGAAGGCGCCGCGCTGTGCGGCCTCTTCCCGCATGGCGGGCGACACGATGACACAGCCGGCCTTGGAGGCTGCGAGTTCCTTGCGGTACTTGGGATGACTCAGGAAACTGAGTGCATCGGCCGACGCGGACTGCAACGGCGCGAGCCGTTCGATGTCGAGCTCGGGATTTCCCTGGAGCTCGCCGCCGAGCGCCTCGATGATGGCCGCAAGACGCAGTGCCACGCCGGTCCGCGGCCTACTTGGCTGCTGCAGGCGCGGCTGCGGTCGAGTTGTTCAGCGCGCGGATCACCTTGTCGGTAATGTCATGCTTCGGGTTGATGTAGATCGCTTCCTGCAGGATGGCGTCGTACTTCTCGGCCTCGGCGACCTGCTTGACCACGCGGTTTGCGCGTTCGTAGACCTGCTGAAGCTCCTCGTTCTTGCGCGCGTTCAGGTCTTCCTGGAATTCGCGCCGACGGCGTTGGAACTCGCGATCCTGATCGACCAGGGCACGTTGACGGGCGATTCGCTGCGCTTCAGGAAGCGTGGGTGCTTCGCGCTCGAACTTCTCGGATGCGCCCTTGAGCGCCTCGCCCAGACCGGCGACATCTTTCTCGCGCTTGAGAAACTCGGCCTCGAGCTTGGCCTGGGCCTGCTTGGCCGGCTGGGCCTCGCGCAGCACCCGGTCCGGGTTGACGAACCCGATGCGGAAGGTCTCTTGCGCCTGGGCGTGCGCAGGCGTCGCCAGCAGCGCGCATGCGGGAATCAACAAGGCACCCGCAACGCGGAACAAATGAGTCATTAGAACGAGGTTCCGATCTGGAATTGGAAGCGTTGGATTCTATCGCCGTACACCGGCTTGGCCGGATCCGACGTCAGGTCCTCGTCCTTCTGGTATTTGACCGGAATGGCATAGGCCAGGCGAAGCGGGCCGAGTGGCGAGATCCAGCTGATGCCCAGGCCGACGGACGCCCGAATCATCTTTTGCGCCTTCCATTGCGCGTCGCTCTGCGTGCTGCGGTCGGTGAAAACGTTGCCCACGTCCAGGAAGCTGAACAGGCGCAGCGTGCGGTCGTTGCCCGCGCCAGGGAAAGGCGTGCTCAGTTCCATGTTGAAGATGGCCTTCTTGGTGCCGCCGAGTGCTGCCTCGGTGACCGAATCGCGCGGGCCGAGCGAGTTCTGCTCGAAGCCACGGATCGAACCCAGGCCACCCGCGTAGAAGTTCTTGAAGATCGGGTAGACCTGACCGCCGAGCGCCTTCGCATAACCCACTTCGCCATTGACGGCCAGCGTGTATTGCTTGTTGATCGGGAAATACTGTTGGTACTGGTAGCTCGACTTGATGTACTTCATGTCGCTGCCCACGCCCCATTCGGCGTTCGCACGCTGCAGGCGGCCCTTGGTAGGCACCAGGGCGCTGTCACGGTCGTCACGTGCCCAGCCGATGGTCAGCGGCACGCCGAACTTGCTGTCGTCGGCACAGTCGCCGACCGTATTGGCGGCTGTATTGGTCGCGCACTGGAAGTAATCACGGTAGGCCTGTGGCGTGACGGTAGCCACGTTGCTGCCCGGCTTGAACTTGTACTGCTCGACGCCGGCACCGAAGAACACGGTGTCGACTTCACTGAAAGGCACGCCGAACTTGATCGAGCCGCCTTGGCTCACCAGAGAATAGTCGCCGTCTTCGCTGTAGTAAGGCCGCGTCGTCTGGTGGAAGACGGTGAAGGTGCGGGAAATGCCGTCCTTCGTGAAGTACGGGTCGGTCGCCGTCAGGGAGATCGTGCGGTAGTACTTGCTGGTGTTGACCTGCAGGCCGAGGTAGTTGCCCGAGCCGAACACGTTTTCCTGCGAGATGCCGAAGGTCAGCGAGACCTTTTCCGAACTCGAGTAGCCCGCGCCCAGTTGCAGGCTGCCAGTCGGCTTTTCCTTGACTTCCACCGTGAGGTCGACCTGGTCGGGCGAGCCCGCCACTTCCTGCGTTTCCACGTTGATGTCCGTGAAGAAGCCCAGGCGATCCACCCGGTCGCGCGACAGCTTGATCTTGTCGCTGTCGTACCAGCTTGCTTCGTATTGACGGAACTCACGGCGCACCACTTCGTCGCGCGTGCGGTTGTTGCCCGCAATGCTTACGCGCCGAACGTACACCCGGCGCGACGGCTCGGCCTGCAGCGTCAGGGACACCCGGTTGTTGGTGCGGTCGATCTCCGGCACAGCCTGCACCCGCGCGAACGCGTAGCCGAAGTTGCCGAAGTAGTCGGTGAAGGCCTTGGTCGTGTCAGTCACCTGCTCGCCGTTGTACGGCTCGCCCGGGCGAATCGTCACCAGCGACTTGAACTCTTCCTCGCGACCCAGGTAGTTGCCGTCCAGCTTTACACCGGCAACGACGAACTTCTCGCCTTCGGTGATGTTCACGGTCACGCTCAAGTCCTGGCGGTCCGGCGAGATCGCCACCTGCGTCGAGTCGATGCGGAATTCCAGGTAGCCGCGCGTGAGGTAGTACGAGCGCAGCGTTTCCAGGTCGGCGTTGAGCTTGGCGCGCGAGTACTGGTTGGACTTGGTGTACCAGCTCATCCAGCCACCCGAGTCCTGGTCGAACAGGTTGAGCAGCGTGGATTCGCTGAAGTCCTTGTTTCCCACGACCTTGATGTCACGGATGCGCGCAGGCTCGCCCTCGGTCACGGTGAAAGTCAGGTTCACGCGGTTGCGCTCGATGGGCGTGACGGTGGTCACGACCTGCGCGTTGTACAGGCTGCGGCTGACGTACTGGCGCTTGAGCTCCTGCTCGGCGCGGTCGGCCAGGGCCTTGTCGAACGGGCGGCCATCGGCCAGCCCGACTTCGCGCAGCGCCTTCTGCAGTGCGGCCTTGTCGAACTCCTTGGTGCCCACGAAGTCGACGTCGGCCACGGTGGGACGTTCTTCCACGATGACGACCAGCACGTTGCCGCTCACGTCGATGCGCACATCCTTGAAGAGGCCCAGGTCGAACAGCGCGCGAATGGCGGCGGCGCCCCGGTCGTCGCTGTAGGTGTCGCCTACACGCACGGGCAGCGAGGCGAAGATGGTCCCCGCCTCCACGCGTTGCAGGCCTTCGACCCGGATGTCGCGCACGGTGAAGGGCTCCACGGCCCAGGCCGCTGTCGCAGCCAGGGCACTGGCGACCACCGCAGCAACGCTACGCACGCGAAAGCGACTGAAAGTTGTGTTCATGTGTGAAATGAGCCGGCGAGAAGCCGCCGACATAAGTTAACCAAAAAGCCCGAAGAGTCGATTGACGTCGTTGAAAAGTGCGACGGACATCATTACCAGCAGCAGAGCGACTCCGCCGCGCTGAAAACGTTCCATCCAGGCGTCGGAGACGCTCTTGCCGGTCAGGCCTTCCCAAAGATAATACATCAGGTGCCCACCGTCCAAAACGGGCAGCGGCATGAGATTGAGCACGCCCAGGCTGACGCTGATCAGCGCCAGGAAAACCAGGTACTGCGTGATGCCGAGACTGGCCGACTTGCCAGCATAGTCGGCGATCGTGAGGGGACCGCTGAGGTTCTTCAGCGAAGCCTGGCCCGTCACCATCTTGAACATCATGCGCACCGTCAACGCAGAAACCTCCCAGGTGCGTTGAATACCGCGCGAAATGCCGTCAATGGGTCCCTGGCGCACCGTCAACATTTCCGGCGGCGCACCGACGTAGGCTGCGATGCGTCCGACCTTGGACCCGTTCTCGTCGCGTACCTCGGGCGTGACCGCCAGGGTGAGTTCACGGCCACCGCGCACGATGCGCCAGTCCTGTGTGCGTGGCTGCGCGCCGTCGACGGACGCGCGGATCACTTCGCGCAGTTGCTGACCGTCGATCACGGTCGTGGCACCGACCGCACGCACGAGGTCGCCTGCCTGCAGCCCGGAGCGCTGGCCGGCGCCACCCGCCATGACCTCGCCCAACTCGGGACGGGTCATCGGCGAGAGCACGCCGATCTTGCGGAACATCTGCGCATCGGCGTCCTTGGCATCGATGCTGCCGAGTGGAAGCACCAACTGGCGCGACGAAGAACCGCTGCCCTCGCCCGCCACTTCGATCGTCAGGTCGCGGCCGTCGAGCGCGCCGCGGGTCATGCGCCAGCGCAGGTCGTCGAACGATGCCACGGGCTCCAGTTCGCCGTCGAAGCCTGCAGCCAACACCTTTTCGCCACCGCGCAGGCCTGCTTGTTCGGCCAGCGAGCCGGCGACCGGTCGGCCGAGTTGGGCAACGGGCTCCTGCACGCCGATCCAGTTGACAAGTGTGTAAAGCGCAGCCGCCAGCAAGAGATTGGCAATCGGGCCAGCCGCCACGATGGCCACGCGCGAGCGCAGGCGCTGCGTGTTGAAGGCGCGATGACGTTCTTCAGGCGGCACGGGCGCTTCGCGCTCGTCGAGCATCTTGACGTAGCCACCCAGCGGGAGCGCGCCGATGACGAACTCGGTGTCCTGGCCAGGATGCTGCTTCTTCGGCTTCCAGCGGTACAGGGCAGGCCCGAAGCCCACCGAGAAGCGGACGACCCGCACACCACAGGCCACCGCCGTGCGGTAGTGGCCGAATTCGTGGACGGCGATCAGGACGCCGAGCGCGACGACGAAGGCAATGACGGTGAGCATCGTGATTCCTTCAGCAAGGATGCGTCAGGCTGCGAAACGCAATGTCGCTGCCTGGGCCGCGGCACGGGCTGTGGCGTCGAGTGCCAGCAAATCGCCCAGCGAGGTCGGCCGCGTGGGAGCGACCGCTTCCAGCGTTTCGAGGTTGACCGCGTGAATGCGATCGAAGCGCAGACGGCGGTCGAGAAAGGCTTCGACGGCCACCTCGTTGGCGGCGTTGAGCACGGCAGTGGTGCCCGAGACGGCCCTCAGCGCATGCCAGGCCAGGCCAAGGCCCGGGAAAAGCTCAGCATCGGGCACGGTGAAGGTCAATGCCTGCATGTTGCGAAAGTCCAGCCGCGACGCGCCGCTTTCGATGCGACCGGGCCAGGACAGGCCGACAGCGATCGGCACGCGCATGTCGGGCGTGCCCAACTGCGCCATGACCGAACCGTCGTTGAACTGCACCATCGAGTGCACCACGCTCTGCGGGTGGATGACGACCTCGATCTGCTCGGGCGTCACGCCGAAGAGATGGCGCGCTTCGATGACCTCGAGCGCCTTGTTCATCATGGTGGCGGAATCCACCGAGATCTTGCGGCCCATCACCCAGTTGGGATGCGCACAGGCCTGCTCCGGCGTGACCGACGCCAGGGTCGTCACGTCGCGCGTACGGAAGGGCCCGCCCGAGGCCGTCAGGATGATCTTGTCGATGCACTGCGGCCAGGTGGCGGGGTTTTCCGGGAGCGACTGGAAGATGGCCGAATGTTCACTGTCGATCGGCAGCAGCGTGGCGCCGCCCGCCTGCACCGTGCGCATGAAAAGTTCACCGCCGACCACCAGCGCTTCCTTGTTGGCAAGCAGCAGGCGCTTGCCGGTGCGGGCGGCGGCCAGGCACGGCGCCAGGCCTGCCGCGCCGACGATGGCCGCCATCACGCTGTCGACCTGATCATGCGACGCGACCATTTCCAGCGCGTCGGGGCCACTCAGGACCTGTGTCGGCAGGCTGTTCTGCGCGATCTTTTGTGCGAGCAACGCGGCATGCGGTGCACTGACCATCACGGCGAAGCGCGGCTCGAAGCGTGCGCACTGCGCGAGCATGTCGTCGACCTTGGTCGACGCCGTGAGCGCGAACACTTCGAAGCGCTCGGCGTGCCGCGAGATCACGTCGAGCGTGCTGACGCCGACCGACCCGGTCGAACCCAGCACCGTGATGCGCTGCTTGGTCGGCAGATCGGTCACAGCGACGCCAGCATCATCGCGATGGGCAGCGCCGGCAGCAGCGCATCGACCCGGTCGAGCACGCCACCGTGGCCGGGCAACAGATTGCTGCTGTCCTTGGCGCCGGCACTGCGCTTGACCAGCGACTCCACCAGATCACCGACCACGCTCATCGCGACCAGGAAAACCACGCCGATCAGCAGCAACCACCAGCCGCGTTCGACCAGTCGCGTGTACAGGCTGGTCACCGACGCCTGGAGCGACGCATCGGCCCAGATCCACGCAACTGCAAGCACCACCACACCGGCCATGCCGCCCCACACACCTTCCCAGCTCTTGCCGGGACTGATGGCGGGTGCAAGCTTGTTGCGCGTGAACTTGAGTCCGAAGGCGCGTCCCGCGAAATAAGCGCAGACATCGGCCATCCAGACGAGCAGGAAGATCGACAGCAGGAAGTTGATGCCGGCCATGCGCGCCTGCACGGCCGCCATCCACGCGACCCACAATGCGAGCAGCCCGCCGACCAGGCGCAGGCCTCTCGGAATCGCCCCCCAGCCCGGCACGCCCGCGCGAAGCATGGCGGCACCGCCCAGCACCCAGGCTGCGCTCGTGACCAGCCAGACCCCGAACAGGCTCTGGTTGAGCAGGCCCAGCCACCAGGAAAGCGCGCAAAGCACGACCATCTCGGCACCAAGGAACAGCGACATGCGCGGGCCGTAGCCGTTCAGCCGGCCCCATTCCCATGCGGCCGCCCCGATGAGCGCGAGCATCACGCAACCGAAAGGCACGTACGACGGGTAGAACAACGCCGGCAGAAGCACTGCCAGCAGCACGAGCGCCGTGATGATGCGTTGTTTGAGCATCAGGCGGGCTGCCTGTCACGCGGGCCACCGTCGAGCTGCGCCGAGGTTTTGCCAAAGCGCCGCTCGCGGCTGCCGAATGCGGCAATCGCCGCATCCAGCGCGGCCTCGTCGAACTCGGGCCACAGTTTGTCGCTGAAGAAGAGCTCCGCATAGGCGCTCTGCCAAAGCAGGAAGTTCGACAGACGCTGTTCGGCGCCCGTGCGGATGAAGAGATCGGGGTCCGGCACGTGAGACAACGCCATCGCACGATCGAGATTGGATTCGGTCGGCGCCTCGCCACGTGCGGCCAGTTGCGCTGCGGCGCGCGCGATGTCCCAGCGGCCACCGTAGTTGAAGCACACGTTGAAGATCAGCTTGTCGTTGTGCGCGGTCAAACCTTCGGCGCGCACCAGGCTCGCGATGATGCGTTCGGACAGCCCCCCGCGCTCACCGATGAAATGCAACTGCACGCCGTCGGCGGACAGTTTGGGGATTTCACGGCCGAGGGCGCCGACCATCAGGTCCATGAGGCCCGAGACCTCTTCGACCGGACGGTTCCAGTTCTCCGAGGAGAACGCAAACACCGTCAGCACGCCCACCCCACGGTCGATGCAGGCACGGACACAGCGCCGCAGCGCCTCGACGCCCTGCTTGTGCCCGGCCACGCGCGGAAGGAACCGCTTGGTCGCCCAGCGGCCGTTGCCATCCATGACGATGGCGATGTGATGAGGCGTGGCCGGCGCTGTGCGCATCAGACGGCCATGATCTCGGCTTCCTTGGCCGTCACCAGTCGGTCGATGTCGGCGATGTGCCGGTCGGTCACTTTCTGGATGTCGGCTTCGGCGCGCTTCTGGTCGTCCTCGGAGGCGAGTTTGTCCTTGACAAGCTTCTTGACGGCTTCGTTGGCATCGCGACGCAGGTTGCGCGTTGCAATCTTGGCGCTTTCGCCTTCGTTTCGGACCAGCTTGGTCATTTCCTTGCGACGCTCTTCGCTCATGGCGGGAAGCGGCACGCGGATCAGGTCACCCATCGACGCCGGGTTCAGGCCCAGGTCGCTTTCGCGGATCGCCTTCTCGATCTTCGCGCCCATGCCCTTTTCCCAGGGCTGGACGCTGATCGTGCGCGAGTCGAGCACGGAGACGTTGGCCACCTGGCTCAATGGAACGGCCGAACCGTAGTAATCGACGTGGATCGAGTCGAGCAACGCTGTGTTCGCGCGGCCCGTGCGGATCTTGGTCAGGTTGTTCTGGAAAGCTGCAATCGACTGATTCATCTTCACGTCGGTTGCACTGCGAATCTCTGCAATGGTCATTTCTCTTTGCTCCTCAGGCATGCACCAGCGTGCCTTCGTCCTCGCCCATCACGACGCGCTTGAGGGCGCCGTTCTTGAAGATCGAGAACACCTTGATCGGCAGCTTCTGGTCGCGGCACAGCGCAAATGCCGTGGCGTCCATGATGCCCAGATTCTTGCCAATGGCTTCGTCGAAGGTCAGCGAAGCGTAACGCGTCGCATGGGGATCCTTCTTGGGGTCGGCGGTGTAGACGCCGTCGACCTTGGTGGCCTTGAGCACCAGTTCGGCACCGATTTCGGCACCGCGCAGGGCCGCGGCCGTGTCGGTCGTGAAGAACGGATTGCCCGTACCGGCAGCGAAGATCACGACCTTGCCCTCTTCGAGGTACTGAAGGGCCTTCGGGCGCACGTAGGGTTCCACCACCTGCTCGATGGCGATGGCCGACATCACGCGGGCGATGAGCCCCTGCTTGTCCATGGCGTCCGCCAGGGCCAGCGCGTTCATCACCGTGGCGAGCATGCCCATGTAATCGGCCGTAGCACGGTCCATACCGACCGAGCCGCCCGCGACACCGCGAAAAATGTTGCCGCCGCCGATGACGACTGCCACTTCGACACCCATGTTCACGACTTCAGCGACCTCACCGACCATCCGGACGATGGTGGCGCGGTTGATGCCGAAGGCATCGTCTCCCATCAAGGCCTCACCAGACAGCTTTAACAAGATTCGCTTGTGGGCTGGGCGGGCTTCTGACATGGGAATTTCCTTGGAAGTGAGTGGCGGTGGCGAGTGTAAGACGTGGCTGGCGGAAGCGACAAGGTCGTCGTACGACCCTGTCGTGTAGTGCCCTGTCAGGCGGCTGCTTTGGCGGCGGCGACCTGCGCTGCCACTTCGGCTGCAAAGTCGTCGACCTTCTTCTCGATGCCTTCACCCACGACATAGAGCGTGAAGCCCTTGATCGTCGTACTGTTGGCCTTGAGCATGGCTTCGACGGTCTGCTTGTCGTTCTTCACGAACGGCTGGTTGTGCAGCGAGACTTCCTTCAGGTACTTCTGAACGCCGCCCTCGACGCGCTTGGCGACGATGTCGGCTGGCTGCGTCGGCTTGCCTGCGGCTTCGGCGACCTTGCGGTCTTCCTCGGCCTTGCCGGCGGCCACGGCACGTTCCTTGGCGATCAGGTCGGCCGGCACGTCGGCGGCCGAAATGGCGACCGGCTTCATGGCGGCGATGTGCATGGCGACATCCTTGGCGGACGTGTCGTCGCCTTCGAACTCGACGATCACGCCGATGCGCGTGCCGTGCAGGTACGACGCGACCTTGCCGTTGCCGGCAAAGCGCTTGAAACGGCGGAAGCTCATGTTCTCGCCGATCTTGCCGATCAGGCCCTTGCGCACGTCTTCCAGCGTCGGGCCGAAACCGTCTTGCTCATAAGGCAGCGCGCCCAGTGCAGCCAGGTCGGCCGGATTGTGCTTGGCGACCAGCATGGCGGCAGCGTTGGCCAGCGCCAGGAAGCTGTCGTTCTTGGTCACGAAGTCGGTTTCGCAGTTGATTTCGATCATCGCGCCGGCGTCGCCGTCGACGAATGCCGTGACCACGCCTTCGGCGGTGATGCGGCCCGATGCCTTGCCAGCCTTGTTGCCGAGCTTGATGCGCAGCAATTCTTCGGCCTTGTCCATGTTGCCTTCGGCCTCGGTCAGGGCCTTCTTGCATTCCATCATCGGCGCGTCGGTCTTTGCGCGCAGTTCGCCCACCATGCTTGCGGTGATTGCAGCCATTGTTCGTTCTCCGTATTCAAAAAATCAGATCAAAAAAAGGGGCCACAAAGCCCCTTCTTCAAGGCTCGCAAGGAGCTATCAGGCGGACGCGCCTTCTTCGACTTCCACGAAGTCATCGCCGGTCGCGCCTTCGGCCACAGCCTTCACGACGTCGTTGCCCGCGTTGTTGCGGCCTTCGATGATCGCGTCGGCAATGCCGCGTGCGTACAGGACCACGGCCTTGGACGAGTCGTCGTTGCCAGGGATCACGTAGTCGATGCCTTCAGGCGAGTGGTTGGAGTCAACCACGCCGATCAGGGGAATGCCCAGCTTCTTGGCTTCGGCCACGGCGATCTTGTGGAAGCCCACGTCGATCACAAAGATGGCGTCGGGCAGAGCGGTCATGTCCTGGATGCCGCCGATGTCCTTTTCCAGCTTCTCGATTTCGCGCGAGAAGGTCAGTTGCTCCTTCTTGCTGAGCGCATCGAGGCCGGCTTCCTGCTGAGCCTTCATTTCCTTCAGGCGCTTGATCGAGGTCTTGACCGTCTTGAAGTTGGTCAGCATGCCGCCGAGCCAGCGGGTGTCGACGAAGGGCACGCCGGCACGGCGGGCTTCTTCAGCCACGATCTCGCGAGCCTGGCGCTTGGTGCCGACCATGAGGATCGTGCCGCGGTTGGCGGTGAGCTGCTTGGCGTACTTCATCGCGTCCTGGAACATCGGGAGCGACTTTTCCAGGTTGATGATGTGAATCTTGTTGCGATGGCCGAAGATGAACGGTGCCATCTTGGGGTTCCAGAAGCGGGTTTGGTGACCGAAATGGACACCGGCTTCCAGCATTTCGCGCATGGTTGTCGACATAGGAATAACTCCAAAGGTTGGGTCTAAAATCCAGCCCGTTTTGCACTTCACCACGAAGCTGCAACACCTTGAATGGGCTGGTTTGCGAATGTGTCCCGCCTCTTGTATTCGAGGCCTTGGAAGACCCCGGGTGTCCGAGGGCGAAACCCAAGGAGTATAGCACGCGCTGGCGCCCACTCTTCCCCATCCGGCGGTCCACGTATGGGGCGCGTTGTACGCTGCATACCAATTGCTCGATTGACGAAGTCGATCGGCCATCCGCGCCGAACGCGCCCGGATAATGCACGTGGACAGCATGCCCTACTTCTTTAATACTCAATGAAAATTGCGATCGTGGGCGCCGGAATTGTCGGCGTCACCACCGCCTGGGAACTGGCCTGCGACGGCCACGAGGTGACCGTCTTCGAACGCCGAGGCGCCGCCGCCGAGGAATCGAGCTTCGCTACCGCCGGACTCGTGTCGCCTGGCACCGCGGCTCCGTGGGGCGGACCCGGGTTGCGGGCGACCGTGTTGCGCGCCCTGCTCTCTTCAAAGGGCCGTATCGACGGCCGCTGGCCATTGGCGTTGCGCGAACTTCGGTGGCTGGGGCAGTGGCGCAAGGCCAGCCGGCTCGAAACCTACGTGGCCAACCGAACGCGCATGCAGCGCCTGGCCGCCTACAGCCAGACGCGCCTGCGCGAGATCCGCGAAACCCGTGAACTCGACTATGAGCGTGGCGACGGTTGCCTTGTGTTGCTTCGCTCCAAGCGCGACCGCAAGGCGGCCGAGATCGGCCTCGACGTGCTTCGTGCCACCGGCACGTTGTTTCGCGAAATCGATGCCGACGAAGCGCGCAGCGTGGAGACGGCACTCAGCACCGACACGTCGCTGTTCGGCGCCATCCACCTGCCGGACGACGAGGTGGCCAATTGCCGCCAGTTCGCCCTGCTCTTGCGGCGCGAGGCCGAAGCACTCGGTGCGCGTTTCTATTTCGGCTGCGACATCGCCCCGCTGAGCCGTGCCGAACCGCGCGCTTTGTCGCTTGCGGGCGGCTCGGAATCGCATCCGTTCGACGCGGTCGTGGTCTGCACGGGCGCAGCCTCCGCACCGCTGGTGCGCCCGCTGGGCCTGCGCCTGCCCATGGCTTCGGTTCACGGCTATGCCATCAGCGCCAATGTGCGCGAGCCACTGAACGCGCCACGTAGCGCCGTCGTGGATGCGCGACACCAGGTCGACATTGCACGCTTGGGCATGCGGGTGCGTGTGTCGGGCGGCGCTGAAATCGGCGGCTCCCCTGCCGTGCTGAATCCGGCGGCATTGCAGACCCTCTATAAGGTGCTGCACAGCTGGTTTCCGGGCGCGGCCACGCTGCAGGCGGGCGTCCAGCAATGGAAAGGCGCGCGTCCGATGCTGCCCGACGGGCCGCCTGTCATTGGCGCGAGCGGTATCCCCGGCGTCTGGCTCAACCTGGGGCACGGCGACCATGGCTGGGCCATGGCATGTGGCAGTGCACGTGCGGTGGCGGACCTGATCGGGCATCGCGAGCCCGGCGTGGACCTCGAAGGCTTGGGGATCGAGCGGCTGCTCTGACGCCTGACGCGCCACAATGGGCTGCATGAAGCTCATCACCGCCGAGCGCACACTTCCGCTTTTCGACGTGGCCGGCATTCGCCACATCGAAACCACCGCCGCAGCCGCCCTGCCAAGCCACACGCTGATGCAGCGCGCCGGCCTTTCCGTGGCGCGGCTCGCCATGGCGCTCGCGCCGCACGCCCGGACGATCTGGATCGCGTGCGGCCCTGGAAACAACGGCGGAGACGGCCTGGAGGCCGCGGCACAACTGCAGGCGCGCGGCTTTCGCCCCGTGGTCACCTGGCTGGGCGACGCAGGGCGCGCACCGCCCGACACCCTTCGATCGCTGCAGAATGCACGCGCTGCCGGCGTGCGTTTCGACGAACTGCCGCCAGAGACTTTCGACCTCGCGATCGATGCACTCCTCGGCATCGGCGCATCGCGTCCGCCGGCCGGGCAGATGGCAGCGTGGCTGGCTCGCATGGACGAAGGCCCCGCCCCCGTGCTGTGCGTGGATCTGCCATCGGGCCTGGATGCGGACACCGGCCGGTGGACCGGATCATTCACGGGCAGCGGCACCGCCGTCGGACGCGCTCCGCGCCACTGCCTGACGCTGCTCGCATTGAAACCCGGCCTTTTCACTGCGGACGGCCGTGACCTGGCAGGCAACGTCTGGCTTGACGACCTTGCCTTGCGTCATTCGCAGGCACCGACCGCATGGCTAAGCGGCAGGCCGGCTGCGCAAGCGCGCGCCCATGGCAGTCACAAAGGCAGCTACGGCGACGTGATCGTGGTCGCAGGCGCGTCCGGCATGGCCGGCGCGGCGTTGCTTGCGGGCTCGGCCGCGCTGCATGGCGGGGCCGGGCGCGTTTTCATTGCGCCGCTCGATCCGGCCGCAGCCATGCTCGACGTCGGTCTTCCCGAACTGATGTTCCGCACGCCCGACGCGCTGACCTTCGACGGCAAGACGGTCGTCTGTGGCTGCGGCGGTGGCGAATCCGTTCGCGCCGTCCTGCCGCGCGTGCTGTCGACGGCTTCGTCTCTCGTTCTGGACGCGGACGCACTCAACGGCGTTGCAGCCGATACGGCTCTGCAGCAATTGCTCGCGCAACGTGGCGCCCGGGGGCGCGACACCGTGCTGACGCCGCACCCGCTCGAAGCGGCGCGCCTGTTGGGTTGCAATACGGCGCACGTCCAGGCCGACAGGCTGGGTGTTGCCCAGACCTTGGCCGACAGATTCTGCGCGGTGGTGGTGCTCAAAGGCTCGGGCAGCGTGATCGCGGCGCCTGGTCGCATACCGAACGTAAACCCGACAGGCGATGCGAAGCTCGCGACGGCGGGCACGGGCGACGTGTTGGCCGGCATGATCGGCGCCGCATTGGCAGCCGGCCGGCCCGCTTTCGAAGCGACCTACGCCACGGTGTGGCAGCACGGTGCGATTGCCCAGGCCTGGCCTGCGGGCCTCCCGCTCGTGGCCAGCGCGCTTGCGGCGGCATGCCGGAATCCCGCGCCGCGGGACTGACGCGGGGCCTCAGCCGCGGCCGACGAACGGCATCTTGGTGGCCATCACGGTGTGGAACAGCACGTTGGCTTCCAACGGCAGATTGGCCATGTAGAGCACCGACTGGCCGACGATCTTCACGTCGATGAGCGGCTCGATGGCCAGTTCCCCGCTGGCCTGTGGCACGCCCTTGGCCATGCGCGCAGCCAATTCGGTCATGGCGTTGCCCACGTCGATCTGCCCCACCGCGATGTCGTACTTGCGGCCGTCGAGCGAAGCGGTCTTGGTCAAACCTTCGACCGCATGCTTGGTCGACGTGTAGGCCGCCGAGTTCGGCCGTGGCGTGGTCGCCGAGATCGAGCCATTGTTGATGATGCGACCGCCTTGCGGGCTCTGCGCCTTCATCGTGCGGAAGGCCTGCTGGATGCAATAGAACATGCCGTTCAGATTGATGTCGACGACACCCTTCCACTGCGCAGCCGTCCAGTCCTCGAACGGGCCGGGCGGATTGCCCACGCCGGCATTGTTGAACAGCAGGTCCACCCGACCGAAGCGTTCGGCTGCCGAAGCGAACAGTGCCGCCACGGACTCAGGATTGGCCACGTCGGTCGGAACCGCGAACGCGCGCGTTCCGGCGCCGGAGGCTTGCGCCACCTCGTCCAACGGCTCTGGCCGGCGGCCCGCGAGGGCCACGTTCCAGCCGTCGGCCAAGAGGGCCAGTGCGGCTGCCCGGCCGATGCCCGAGCCGGCGCCCGTCACGATGGCAGTGCGGGGCGCTTGAGTTGATGGGGTCATGTGGTTGTCTCCTCGGTTTTTATGAATGAAACGATTTCCGTCTTCAGCGGCGAGGCTTGCGCCCCTTCATCTTGTTGGCCGCCTTCTTTACGGCCGACTTGAAAGCCTGCATGGCCGACTGCGGTCCGGCCGCGCCCCGGTCAGCCTCGGCTTCAGCCGACTTGACGCGTGCACTGCGCTTGGCGGAGGACTTGGTCGGTGCGCCAGTCGCGGGCAAGGCACCCTTCTCCTTGGCAGGGCGGGCGTTCAGGTCCTCGCCCTCTCGCACCAGGCGAAAGTCGATCTTGCGGCCGTCCAGGTCGACGCGGCTGACCTGCACCCGCACCCGCGTGCCGATGGCGTAGCGGATGCCGGTACGTTCGCCGCGCAGTTCCTGGCGCATCTCGTCGAACTTGAAGTACTCGCCACCCAACTCAGTGATGTGCACCAAGCCTTCGACGTACATCGCGTCGAGCGTCACGAAGATGCCGAAGCTGGTGGCCGAACTGACCACGCCACCATATTCCTCGCCCAGGTGCTCGCGCATGTACTTGCACTTGAGCCAGGCCTCGACGTCGCGGCTGGCTTCGTCGGCACGGCGCTCGTTGGCGCTGCAATGTAGGCCGGCGGCTTCCCAGGCCAGCGTTTCCTTGGTGGGCGCGACGGTGGTCTTCTGCGGTTTGGTGGTCGGCGACTTGACGCGCGAGGCGAGGCGCTTGGCCAGTTTGGCGTGCGCCTCGCCCGGCGTCGGCAACACAGGCAACTGGTACCTCGAACGGTTCAGGATGGCCTTGATGACGCGGTGAACCAGCAGGTCGGGATAGCGACGAATCGGGCTTGTGAAATGCGTGTACGCCTCGTAGGCCAGACCGAAGTGACCGCCGTTGATCGGCGTGTAGATCGCCTGCTGCATCGAACGCAGCAGCATGGTGTGGATCTGCTGTGCGTCGGGGCGTTCCTTGGTCGCCTGGGCGATCGCCTGGAACTCGGCCGGTTTCGGGTCGTCGGTGATCGACAGACCCACGCCCATCGCCTTCAGGTAGCCCCGCAGAATTTCCTTTTTTTCGGTGGTCGGACCTTCGTGCACGCGGAACAGGCCCGGATGCTTGCCTTCGGCGATGAAGTCGGCGCTGCAGACGTTGGCCGCCAGCATGGCTTCTTCGATCAGGCGGTGTGCCTCGTTGCGCGTTCTCGGCACGATCTTCTCGATGCGACCGGCGTCGTCGCAGACGATCTGGGTTTCGGTGGTTTCGAAATCGACCGCGCCGCGCGTGCTGCGTTGCTTGAGCAAGGCGCGGTAGACGTCGGCGAGGTTGAGCAGGTCCTTGACGCGGTCCTTGCGCTTGGCTGCTTCCGGGCCCCGCGTGTTGCCCAGGATCGCCGCAACCTCCGTGTAGGTGAAGCGGGCGTGGCTGAACATCACCGCCGGGTAGAACTGGTAAGCGTAGATTTCGCCGTCGGCCGCGACCAGCATGTCGCAGACCATGCACAGGCGCTCGACCTCGGGGTTGAGCGAGCACAAGCCGTTCGACAGCTTTTCGGGCAGCATCGGGATCACCCGGCGCGGGAAATAGACGCTGGTCGCACGCTCGTAGGCGTCGATGTCGATCGGTGAACCGGTCTGCACATAAGCGCTGACGTCGGCAATGGCGACGAGCAAACGCCAGCCCTTGCCGCGGCCGACTTTGGCGGGCTCGCAGTAAACGGCATCGTCGAAGTCGCGGGCGTCTTCCCCGTCGATCGTCACCAGGGGGACGTCGGTCAGGTCGATGCGCCCCTTCTTGTCGATCGGGCGCACCTTTTCGGGCAGTGCCTTGGCTTCGGACAGACAGGCTTCCGAGAACTCGTGTGGCACGCCGTACTTGCGCACCGCAATCTCGATTTCCATGCCGGGATCGTCGATCTCGCCAAGCACTTCGCGCACACGTCCGACCGGCTGGCCGAACAATGCGGGTGGTTCGGTCAGTTGAACGACGACCACCTGACCCGCCTTCGCGGTGCCCGTGGCGCCCTTGGGAATCAGGACATCCTGACCATAGCGCTTGTCCTCGGGCGCCACCAGCCAGATGCCACCTTCGTGCAGCAACCGTCCAATGATGGGCTGTTCAGGCCTTTCGACGATCTCGACCACGCGCCCTTCCGGACGGCCGCGCCGATCCTGGCGCACGATGCGTGCCTTGACGCGGTCCTTGTGGAGCACGGCGCGCATCTCGTTGGGCGGGAGGTAGATGTCCGCTTCGCCGTCGTCGCGCTGCACATAGCCGTGGCCGTCGCGGTGACCCTGCACCGATCCTTCGAATTCGTCCAGCACGCTGCTGGGTTGGCCATTATTTTTGATACAATCTCCTTCGTTCCTGAAATTCAAAACGCGTTGCAAGTCTCTTGCAACATGTGGGCCCAGATGGCGGAATTGGTAGACGCACTAGTTTCAGGTACTAGCGAGTAACATCGTGGAGGTTCGAGTCCTCTTCTGGGCACCATACCTAATACAGAGAATCCCTGGCAAATCGTTGATTTCCCAGGGTTTTTTTTCGTCTGTACGCTCGCCCGAGGCGCAGACGAATCTGCGGGCTCGCGCACCGTGGCCGTGGCCGTGACGTCGCAGTGTTGCAAGTGCGGTACTTCGCAATGAAGAGTGGCGCGGACTGGGGCGCGGAGCGACATCGGAAAGTTCACCAACCATCTCCGCCGAATGCGCTGACTGGCTCGGCGGTTGCGAGGCGTGCAGCTGTGCAGCGACCCACTGTTGGAACAGCGAGTGACGGACTTTCTGATGCACGACATGGATGAGCGAATGGATGGAGTCTATCCGCACCGCTGCGCGGGCCCGCAGAAAGCGGGTACTCGGCGACGGCGTTGGACGCCATTCAAATATACCTGCAGCCGAAGGCCAGACATTCATTGAGCAGGCGGACGCCGGGTCCGATGTTCGATATTTGTCGGGGGTGCCCGGCGCCCAAACCGAAACGCCCTGTTTTGTGGCTATAATCGAAGTCGTTCCTGAAATTCGAACGCGTTGCAAGATCACAGTCTTGCGACAAGTGGGCCCAGATGGCGGAATTGGTAGACGCACTAGTTTCAGGTACTAGCGAGTAACATCGTGGAGGTTCGAGTCCTCTTCTGGGCACCACACCTATACCGAAATCCCTGGCAGATCCTTGATCTCCCAGGGATTTTTCACGTCTGTGTTTCTTGGATGTCGAGCTGTTCCAGCGACTGCCTCGGCAAGCCATGACCACCGCGATTCCCTGGCGCGCAACGACTTCATCGGTCGGCAGGCACCACACCAGAATTCAGGGTAGGATCACTGTATGGACATCCAGTCAATGGTGATCTGCGCCTCGGCGGGTGTCGCACTTCTTCATACAGCAATTTGCGATGCACGCCTGTTCCAACACGCTTGTTTCGTGTCTTGCGCCCTTCCCTCGACGCTTCAGGAGCCCTCATGAGCTACGCCATTGTTCTGCAAGACTTCCCCAACCTGCCCGCCGATGCGAAGGCCGATGCAGAAAAACGTTTCAAGCGTGCGCTGGAAAAGGCACTTGGAGAGGACGTCATGCCGATCTTCAAGGCATTCTCGGACGCCAGTGATGCAGGACCCGAGGCCTTGTCACGGGACGACCTGTTGCTCGCCAACCGCTGGCCCAAGGCCTATGACCTCGCAAAGACGGCAGGCTTTCGGGATCTGGGCACGGCTGACGAAGCCTTCTTCGAATTGCGCACGCGATAAGCCGGTCTGGGCGATTCGTAACAAAGTCGTAACCGACCGATAGGGTGTCACACGCGCACTGAATAATTTCCGATAGTGCCAACGTCTTTGTTGGCGTCTTTCGGAGATGTTCGTGCCGAGCTGGTTGTCCCGTTGTTCCTGTGAACTTCACTTGCTCGAGCGAACCCGTCGCCGATGGTGGATGCGACTTTTTCCGAGTCGCCGCCTCTACCGATGCAGCGCCTGCGGGCGTGAACGCTTTGCGCTGGAGCGTGCGGTGGACGAAGCGGTGTGGGCTGCGCAAAGAGCCAAGGTGCGCGGCGACCATCGGCAGACTGGCTGACTTGCCTTGCAGGCAGCGGCAGCCGATTGACTCATCCCACCCATCAGATAGGCAGGGCGACCAGGTCGTGCCCCTCGACGCCGACGATGCGAGCGCGAGTGAATTCCCCCACCTTCATCGTCTTGCTGATCTTCTCGGGCGGCAACAGGCGCACGGTGCCGTCTATTTCCGGTGCATCGGCGTACGTCCGTCCGACACCCCCCTTGCGGCCCAGCCCGGGTGCCGAATCGACCAGAACCTGCATCGTTGCACCGACACGCTTGTGCAGTTTGGCGATCGATACAGCCTCGGCGACTTCCATGAAGCGCGCGCGACGCTGCTCGCGAACCTCTTCGGGCAACATGCCGGGAATGTCGTTGGCCGTTGCGCCTTCGACCGGGCTGTAGGCGAAACAGCCCGCCCGATCGATGCCGGCTTCACGCACGAAGTCGAGCAGATGTTCGAACTCTTCCTCGGTTTCTCCGGGAAATCCGGCGATGAAGGTGCTGCGGATCACCAGTTCCGGACACATCTCTCGCCAGCGCGCGATGCGTTCGAGGTTCTTCTCGCCGCTGGCCGGCCGCTTCATGCGGCGCAGCACGTCGGGATGGCTGTGCTGCAACGGCACGTCCAGATAAGGGAGTACCAGTCCGCTCGCCATCAACGGGATCACCTCGTCGACGCTCGGATACGGATAGACGTAATGCAGACGGACCCACGCACCATAGGGTTCGGCGATTTCACCGAGCGTGCGGACCAGTTCGAGCATGCGCGTCTTGACCGGCTTGCCGTCCCAGAAACCAGTGCGGTACTTCACGTCGACGCCATATGCCGACGTGTCCTGGCTGATCACCAGCAGTTCCTTGACGCCGCCAGCGAAGAGCGCCTTGGCCTCGCTGAGCACGTCGCCGACCGGGCGCGACACCAGGTCGCCACGCATCGTCGGGATGATGCAAAACGTGCAGCGGTGATTGCAGCCTTCGCTGATCTTCAGGTACGCGTAGTGACGTGGCGTCAGTTTCAGGCCCGCCACGCCGAACGCGTTGGGAACCAGGTCGATGAAAGGATCGTGTGGCTTGGGCAGGTTCGCATGGACCGCGTCCATGACTTCCTGCGTCGCATGCGGCCCGGTGACGGCGAGCACGCTGGGATGCATTTCGCGCACGAAGTTGCCGCCCTCCCCGCCTGCCTTCGCGCCCAGACATCCCGTGACGATCACGCGACCGTTGGTGGCCAGTGCCTCGCCGATGGTGTCGAGGCTCTCGCGCACGGCATCGTCGATGAAGCCACAGGTATTGACGATGACGAGGTCGGCGCCCTCGAAGGTCTTGGACGTCTGGTAACCCTCGGCGCTCAGCCGGGTCAGGATCAGTTCGGAGTCGGTCAGGGCCTTGGGGCAACCCAGGCTCACAAAGCCGACCTTGGGTGCGGTCAGCGGGACAATTCGTTCGGGGGCGGCAGCTTCACTCATCCCCCTATTGTCCCAGCTAAAGGATGCGCGCGCCGCTCGGCCCACAGGAAACCGGCAAGGGCGCCCTGCGACCACGGCAAATGGCAGGCCTGCCGCTACGGCCGCTTGATGCCGAAGGCGCCCAGCACCTGTTCGGTGTTCTTCTGCATCTGCTCCTGCATCTGCACGAACACATTCTTGGACTGTTCCACATAGCTGCCCATCAGGCCCTGGAGCATGGGCGACTGCAGGCTCATGAAGCGCGCCCACATTTCGGGCGTCAGCACTTCGCCGCTGCTGGTGAGTTCAGCCTGAACGGCAGTCATCGCCTGGATGTTCTTTTCGAGATAAGGCCCCATGTAGCCCTGCATTGCGTGGCCATAGAACCTGATGATGCTTGCCAGCACGGGCTCGGTGAACATGGGGGCGCCGCCGGCCTCCTCTTCGAGAATGATCTGCAGGAGGATGGTGCGCGTCAGGTCTTCCCCGCTTCGGGCGTCGCGCACGACAAACGAAGCACTCTGCATGACCAGTTCCCTGATCTCGGCAAGCGTGATGTAGGTCGAGCTGTCGGTGTCGTAGAGCCTTCGATTCGGATACTTCTTGATGACGCGTTGCGCCGGCTTGACCCCGGACTTCTTGCTCTGCACTCAGGACTCCTTCACTGGTTCACTAGGGGGGTGCGCGAAACCATTCTAGGGAGCGGCCATGTTGCACCGCGACAAGGTTTACCCTGACCGGGTGCACGCGCCAATACAACGAGCCTGTACGCAATGCAACGGCGGTCGTGCAAAAACGCAGGCAGGAACCAAGAGTGAAAAAGTAAATGCAGGAAAGCGGATGCCAGAAAGTAAAAAAGCATCCAGATGGATGCTTTTAAAAACTGGACAACTTAACCTTCCAAATTTTCCGCAGTGCCAAAGCCGGAAGGCTTAGGAGGAAAACTTGGTAGGCGCGATTGGATTCGAACCAACGACCCCCACCATGTCAAGGTGGTGCTCTAACCAACTGAGCTACGCGCCTGAGTCATATCTACCAAGACTCGAATTATAGCACTATAAAAACGCACTTCTCAACGACGGCGCGCAGATCGCACGCCGGAAACAGCAGAAACCACTTTCAGTACCTGCACGAGGCGCGCCGCATCGGCGATCTCGATGGTGAAGGTCATCCATGCCGTGCCCTTCACAGACTGCGTCTGCACGCCGATCACGTTCATCTTCTCGCGCGCGAACACGTCCGAGATATCGCGCAGCAACCCCTGGCGGTCGGCGGCCTCGACGGATACGTCGACGGCATAGACCGACACCTCACTGGCCTTGGGTTGGCCCCATTCGACGTCGATCACGCGCTCGACGCTGTGCGACGCCATCGTTCGAAAGTTGCTGCAGTCGGCACGGTGCACGCTCACGCCATGTCCGCGCGTGACGAAGCCGCCGATGGCGTCGGGCGGCGCCGGCTTGCAGCACTTGGCCAACTGCGTCATGAGCGACGACACACCCACCACGAGCACACCACCCTTGCCGGACTTCTCGCTGGCGCGCGGTTTCTTGATCTGGACCCCGTCGTCCGGGTTGGGCGCGGGCTCGGGCGGCCGCAGCAGGGTCTCGATATTGCGCAGCGAGAATTCGTCCTTGCCCACCACCTCGAACAGGTCGTCGGCCGACTTGAAGCCCAACTGCGACGCCAGGTCTTCCAGCCGGGTGGCGGTCTTGCCTTCGCGCTGGAGCAGTTTTTCGACCGCCTCCCGGCCCTTGGCCACCGTCTCGTGCGTGATCTGCGCGTTGAACCATGCGCGGACCTTGGCGCGCGCGCGGTGGCTGGCCAGGTAACCGAGCTCGGCGTTGAGCCAATCGCGCGATGGCCCCCCCTCCTTCGCCGCAATGATCTCGACAGTCTGTCCGTTCTGCAACGGCGTATTCAACGGCACCATGGCGCCGTCGATGCGCGCGCCGCGGCAGCGATGGCCCAGGCTGGTGTGCACCGTGTACGCAAAGTCGACCGCGGTTGCACCTTGCGGCAGTTCGACGATCGCGGCGTCGGGCGTCAGCACATAGATGCGGTCGTCGAACAGGCCCTGACCCTGCGGTCCGCCCGACAGATCGCGCTCCCACGCCAGCAGCTGTCGAAGTACCGCGATCTTCGCGTCGTATTCACCGCTTGCCCAGACGCCTGCATATCCCTTGTGGCCTGCTTCCTTGTACGCCCAGTGCGCGGCAACGCCATGCTCCGCATGGTCGTGCATCTGCTCGGTGCGGATCTGGATTTCGATGGGCTTGCCTGAACGGCCTTCGGTGACCTTTCGCACCACCGTGTGCAACGACTGGTAGCCGTTGGGCTTGGGCCGTGCGATGTAGTCGTCGAACTCTTCGTCGATCGGCTCGAAACGCGAATGCACCCAGGCGAGCGCGGCATAGCAGTCCTTGACGTCGGGCACGACCACGCGCAACGCCATGATGTCAAAGACCTGCCCGAAATCGAGCGACTTGCCGCGCATCTTCTTGACGATGCTGTAGATGTTCTTGGGACGACCCTGCACCGCGGCATCGATGCCCTCGCCGCGCAACTGGCTCTCCAGTTCGGTGCGAAGTTGCGCCACATACCCTTCACGCTCGACCCGTTTTTCGTCGAGGAGGCGCGCAATGAGCTGGTAGGTCTCCGGTTCCAGGAACCGGAAGGACAGGTCTTCGATTTCCCATTTGACCTGCCAGATGCCGAGTCGGTTGGCCAGGGGCGCGAAGACCTGCAGCGACTCGCGCGCCACGCTCTCGGGCACCGGCCGCTTGGTGGCTGCTGCATGGCGCAAGGTCTGTAGCCTCGATGCAAGGCGCAGCATGACCACGCGCAGGTCGCGCGAAAACGCGAGCAGCATCTTGCGGACGTTCTCGGTCTGCGCACCATTGCCGTCGGCGGTGTGCGCGCCGACAGTGGCCGAGCGCGCCTGCTTCTGCACGTGCACCAGCTTGGTCGTTTCCACGGCCAGCGCGGCGAAGTTGTCGCCGAACACCTTGGCGATGACCTCCTGCGGCCGGTTCAGGTGCTGGCACGAATAGACCAGATAGCTGGCCGCCTGCATGGCTTCGGAACCGCCCATGGCGGCAACGATGGCTGCGACGGCGTCGGCATGGGCCAGCGTATTCTCGCCAGACCCTTCGAGTCGCTCGTCGGCGATCAACGGCTCTGCAAAGGCGCGGGCACGCCCCAGCATGTTCTCCATGACGGGGCTGCGCTCGGCCGTCGCGGCAGACAACGGGTAGTCGACAACGACCACCGGCTCCGCCGCGGCCCGTGCGGGCAGGCTTGATGTATCGCGTTTCACTCAGTCCAACAAAAAAGATGTGACGACCGCGCATTGCGCCGCCGGCACGAAGGTCGGCGCATGGCCGACACCTTCGAATTCGATCAGCCGCGCCTTCGGCCCGCGTTCGCCCATGGCCTGCGCCGTACGGCTCGACAACAGGTCGGACGACGCACCGCGCACCAGCAAGGTGTCGGCGGTGATGGCGTCGTACAGCGACCACATGATCGCCTCGCCTTGCGCAGCGGCTTCGGGCGTAATGGCTCGCAGCGGCACGCCGATGGCGGGATCGTAGTGCAGCAGGAACGACGGTTGCGGCTGCGCTTCAGTGGGTATGGCGGCCTTGCGGGCACCGTCGGCGCTGCGCTCTGAAGCCGCAACCACCATCGGCTCGGACAATGCCAGCCACTCGGCCGGCGTGTGGGGGCCGAAGCCGGTCGATATCGCCCACATCGCGTCGGCTGCCGCCTGCACAGAGGCGAAGCGCCCTGCCTGGCCGACATAGTTGCCGATGCGTTGTACCGCTGCGGGATCGAGCGTCGGTCCGACGTCGTTCAAGACGAGTCGACGCACGGGTGATGGCAGCGGCATCTCCTTGTAGCCAGCGAGCACCAGGCCAATCAACCCGCCCATGCTCGTTCCGACATAGTCCAGCCGCGCCATGGCGGACTCGGCATGCAACTGGTTCAAGAGCGACAGCACGTCGGCGGCGTAGAGAGGTACCTGATAACCCACCGGGTCGGCCAACCAATCACTCTGACCGCGCCCGACGATGTCGGGGCATACGACGCGCAAATCGCCTTGAGCCGAATCGACCAGCGATTGCGCCAGAAGATCGAAATCGCGACCCTGGCGTGTCAGGCCGTGCACGCAGACGACGACGTTGGCGCTGAGGGGATCGCCCCACTGCCAGTACGCCATGCGATGCCCGCCTTGCGCATCGGCGCAAGAAACGAAATGAAGGGCGGGCTGTGTCATGTCTCGGAGGCGCTGGAGGGCGGCGGATGGTCTTCGCAGCATCCTAAATCATCCGCACGTCCTTCACGGCGCCATGGGAGAAAGCCGTGACTGCCATTTGGGGAAAAAACGGCAGTCACGATTGGCGGTCTGCGCCGGACCTACTTCAGTTGAACAGCGCCCGACACATTCACCACGACGGAGGTCTTGCCTGCTTCCACCGGCACCGGCGCGTCGGAAGCCATTTTCATCGATGCTGCTTCCATGGCCATCATTCGGGGCCGCACCGGGCCGCCCTGGTTGCTGTTGACCGACACTTCGCGCAGCGTGTAGCCCGTGAAGCCGAAGCCCCTGCTCAACTCGTCGGCTTTTTGCTTGAAGTTGTTGATGGCAAGCGTCTGCGCTTCGACCTCGACTTTGGCGCGCTGCTCGTTGCTCAGGCCGAACCCGATGCCGCCGACCGTGAGCGTGCTGATCCGGCCAGCGGTCTGGGTAATGCGCGGAAAGTCACGGCCTTCCAGCACCAGTTCGGTGGAGCCTTGCCAGCCGTTGATCTTGCCATCACGCGTGTACCGAGGCGACAGATTGAAATTGCCGGTGCGCACGTCGAGCTGCCCCGGCTGTGCATTGCGGCGCGCTTCAGTCAATGCTGCATCCAGTGCGGTCTTCAGCTGGGTCTGGACGGTTGCCGCGTCGGCGGCTTCACGCGTGGTGGTCAGCGACATGCTCAAGAGATCCTGCTGCACTTCGACGGTGCCGCTTGCCGACAGCTGCAGGACATTCTGCGGTGGCGCCATGAAGCCGCTTTGCGCCATTGCGGCGGTGGTAGCGGTGAGTACGGCACAGGCTGCGATCCATCGGGAAATTTTCAAACTGGAACTCCAAGGGTTGTGATTGACAAACTGAGAAAATTGGGAGGGCCCCACCCACAGCGGCACTGAATCGCGTTGATGCCGCACACCCGATCCGGCGGCATTCACCGCCGTTGGCTGCGAGGCATCGTGTGCGCACGTTCGGGCGTCATCGTCGGCACGATCGGATAGACCCGATCGGCCGGCTGAGGTTCCGGGGTCTGCGCAGGGTGCTGCGCCGACAGCTGTCGAACCTGTTCGCGCAGTTGCGCCAGCTCGGCAGCCGTCAGCCGACGCCCTGCTGCCGCCTGCTCGCGCCTGACTTCTTCGCGCTGATCGGCGCGATGCGCCTCGACGGCGGCGCGCAATTCGCTCGGACGCATGCTCTTGACCTGCACGACAGCCAACGGTTCGGCCCACGCCGACGAACAGGCGCCGGCAAGCAGCAGGGACAAGGTGCGGACAATCGAATTCATGGGGGCTGGATGGTCGATTTCTCCACTTTGCCATTGCTTTGCGGCTGTCGAATGAATGCATCGCGTTTGTCCGCAAGTTATGTAACTTAGTGTCAGACAACGACCCGACGGGGAATTCGCTGAACCTAACGCCCTCAGAATCAGCGTTGTTACAAATTCAGTGTTGTAGAAATGACTCAAACTCTCACTCGCACCGACAAGGTCGTGATCGTCGACGACGACGCCCGCATTCGCGACCTGCTTCGTCGCTACCTCACGCAGGAAGGCTTCGAGGTGATCGTGGCCGAGGATGGCAAGGCGCTCAATCGCATTCTCCTGCGTGACACGGTCGACCTGATCGTGCTCGACCTGATGATGCCGGGCGAGGACGGACTGTCGGTCTGTCGCCGCCTGCGCGCGGCCAACGACCGGACGCCGATCATCATGCTGACCGCCAAGGGCGAGGACGTCGATCGCATCGTGGGCCTGGAAGTCGGTGCCGACGATTACCTTGGCAAGCCGTTCAATCCCCGCGAACTGCTGGCACGCGTCCATGCCGTGCTACGCCGTCGCCCGCCGTTGGAGGCACCTGGTGCGCCGTCCACGGACAACGAAACCGTGACCTTCGGTCCGTTCAGCTTCGACCTCGGTTCGCGCACGCTGAAGAAGGACGGCGAGGAACTCTCGCTCACGACGGGCGAATTCGCGATGCTCAAGGCGCTGGTGCGGCATCCGCGTCAGCCGCTGTCGCGTGAGAAGCTCGCCCAACTGGCACGCGGCCGCGAATTCGAACCGTTCGACCGCAGCCTGGACGTACAGATCTCGCGTTTGCGCAAGCTGGTCGAAACCGACGCCGCAGCGCCTCGCTATATCCAGACGGTCTGGGGCGTTGGCTACGTGTTCGTGCCGGACGGCACGGCCTGACCCACCACGCAACGTGGCGCAATCCGTTCCTACCGCTTCGGTGCCGCCAGCCGTTGCGCAGGAGAGCTTCCAGTTCACGATGCCCAGTCCACTGGAAGGACTTGGAGCGCCACGGCGCCGGATCGGCCTGAAGCTGGGCTTCAGCCTTTTCTGGCGGACCTTCTTCCTGCTTGCATTGCTCCTGATTGGCTGCACCGTGGCATGGCTGCAGACCTTCAGGGCGCTGGAATACGAGCCGCGCGCCATCCAGACGGCACATCAGATCGCGTCGCTCGTGAACCTGACGCGGGCGGCGCTGGTGTACTCCGACGCCATCACGCGCGTCTCGCTCATCAAGACGCTGGCCGACCAGGAAGGCGTGCGCATCCTGCCGCGCGAGCCGGGTGACCGGTCCGAGCCGTACACGAGTGGCGCGCTGGACGAACGGGTTACCGAAGAACTCATGGCGCAACTGGGCGAAGGCACCACGGTGGCCAGCCGCGTGAACGAGGAGCCCGGCCTGTGGGTCGGCTTCACGATCGAGAGCGACATGTACTGGCTGCTGCTCGACCCCACCCGCTTCACCAGTGTGGGCGGCCGCACGTGGCTGGTCTGGCTGGTCACGGCCATGGTGCTGTCGCTCGCGGGCGCTGCGCTCATCACGCGGTTCATCAACCGGCCGCTCAAGCAACTGTCGCGTGCGACCCGCCAGGTGCGCGAAGGCGAGTACGAGGCGCACCGCCTCGACGAGAGCGCGCGCACCAACGAGATCCGTGCCGTCAATATCGGCTTCAACCGAATGGCCGACCAGCTGGCCAAGATCGAGCAGGACCGCGCCGTGATGCTGGCCGGCATTTCGCACGACCTGCGCACGCCACTGGCGCGGCTGCGCCTGGAAACCGAGATGAGCGTTGCGGACGAAGATGCGCGCGACCACATGGCGGCCGACATCGCGCAGCTCGATGCAATCATCGACAAGTTTCTGGACTACGCGCGGCCGGACCACGTCGAGGTCAAGCCGGTGCTGCTGCGCGAGGTGGTCGACGCCTGCAGCTATGCGGTCGAGGACAACGGTGACATCGCCATCAAGGTGGAGATTGCGCCGGACCTGCGCGTGATGGCCGACGAGGTCGAGCTCACGCGCGTCATCTCCAACCTGTTGGAGAACGCACGGCGCTATGGCAAGACCCCCGACACGCAGACGGCCGACGTGACCATCCAGGCACAGGCCCACAACGACACGGTGCTCATCAAGGTGCGCGACCACGGCATGGGCGTGGCGCCGACCATCCTGTCGCAGTTGACCAAGCCCTTCTTTCGCGGCGACGTGGCACGCACGTCGGCTGCGGGCGCAGGGCTGGGGCTGTCCATCGTGGCAAAGAACATCGAGCGGATGGGCGGCACCTTCGCGCTCACCAGCACGCCGGGCCACGGCTTCGCGGCGCACATCCGCGTGCCACGCGCGCCGATGCCCAAGAGCGAGACGGTGCTGTTCGCACGCAAGCACCCGCCGGCCTGATGGGCGGCTTGGGCGCGCGCCCCCGCCTCTGCCCTGTCCTAGCGGTACAGCAACGTGGCTGCGCGCGCCTCCATGGCGCGCCCCTCGCCCACCGGCCCCAGCTTCTCGGCCGTCTTGGCCTTGACGTTGACCTGCCCCAGCGCGATGCCGAGCACTTGTGCGATCCGTGCGCACATGAGCGGAATGTGGGGTGCGAGCTTGGGCGCCTGTGCAATCACGGTGCTGTCGACGTTGCCGATCTGCCAGCCCTCTGCACGGACGCGGCGCGCCGCCTCGGCCAGTAGCACGGCCGAATCGGCACCACGAAATTTGGCGTCGGTGTCCGGGAAATGCCGGCCGATGTCGCCGAGCCCCGCCGCGCCCAGCAGTGCGTCGGTGATGGCATGCAGCAGCACGTCGGCATCGGAATGGCCCAGCAGGCCGGTGGTGTGGGGCACTTCGATGCCGCCCAGGACGAGCTTGCGGCCCGCCACCAGCTGATGGACGTCCCAGCCTTCGCCGATGCGAAACGGAACCTGGTTGGCGGGTGCAGCAGGTGCAGCAGGTGCAGCAGAAGAAGGCTTGGTTGAAGCGGTCATGTGGCAGCGCTCGCGCGGCGGGCAAGGAGCACCGCCTCTGCCAGCGAGAAATCCTCGGGAAAAGTGACTTTGAAATTCTGGGCGCTGCCAGCCACCAGCAACGGGGCCAACCCCACGTGCTCGATGGCGCTGGCCTCGTCGGTGACGGCATCGCCTGCACGTTCCAGCGCATCGATCAACATGCCGATGCGGAACATCTGTGGCGTCTGTGCCAGCCATTTGTCGGCGCGTGCCAGCGTCGTAGCCACGCGGCCCTCTGGCGTCGACGCCTTGAGCGTGTCGGCCAGCCGATGCGCCAGGAGACCGCCAACGCTGTCGTGCCGACAGGCCACCATGAGCGCCTCGATCTGCGCAGGCATCACGAGGCAGCGCGCGGCGTCGTGCACCAGCACCCAGTCGTCGGCATGGGCGCCCTGCTCGCGAAGGGCCGACAAGCCGTGGTGCACCGTGGCCGCACGGCTTGCGCCGCCCAGTCGAAGCAGCTGCTCGCCTTGCGGCAAGACCGGGAAGTCAGGCAGGGCCGCGCCCACCTGGTCGTCGTCGGCCGACACGATCAGCGAGAGCGTCTCGAAACTGCCGGGCAGTGCCCGGAACGCAGCCAGCGTGTGCGCCACGATCGGCAGTCCGGCAATGCGCCGGTACTGCTTGGGCCCGCTGCCGCCGGCGCGCGCGCCGACGCCCGCACAGGGAATCAGCACATGGCACCGGGGGGCGCGTCGCTCTGGGTAGGGTGAAGCGTGCATGAAGGGGTCGCTCGTGCAGCGACCAGCAGCGAAAAGGGCTCCATTCTAGAATCGAGGGATTGCGACCTGCGCCAACCGGCGCGGGCCGTCATGCAAGCACACCCCTCGCAGCCCGCGCGGGGTGTTCTGCATTTCACAGGCATTTCATGGACCTTCCGATCCTCAATGCGGGCAAGCGTTTCACGCTGCCGCGACCGCCCCTGTCCGCAGACGCGCTGCTGCTGGCCCAACTCGCCGAACGCGAGAAAAAGGCTGGCCGCGCCACCGCCATCTTCACGGCCGACGCCAACGATGCGCGCCGCCTCATCGACGAGATGGCGTTCTTCGCGCCCGAACTGCGCTGCGCCCTCTTCCCGGATTGGGAAACGCTGCCCTACGACAGCTTTTCGCCGCACCAGGACCTGATCAGCGAGCGGCTGGCCACGCTGTGGCGCATCAGCCAGCGCGAGGCCGACGTCGTGCTGGTGCCCGCGACCACGGCACTCTACCGCCTGGCGCCGCCGGCGTTTCTGGCGGGCTACACCTTCCACTTCAAGACCCGCCAGAAGCTGGAGGAGTCGAAGCTGAAGGCACAGCTGACGCTGGCCGGGTACAGCCACGTGACGCAGGTCGTGAGCCCTGGCGAGTACGCCGTGCGCGGTGGCCTGATCGACCTGTTCCCGATGGGTTCGCTGGTTCCGTTCCGGGTCGACCTGTTCGACGACGAGATCGACTCGATCCGCACCTTCGATCCCGACACGCAGCGTAGCCTCTACCCGGTGCCCGAAGTGCGCCTGCTGCCAGGTCGCGAGTTCCCGATGGACGACGACGCGCGTGCGCGCTTTCGCAGCCGCTGGCGCGAACTGCTCGAAGGCGACCCGACCCGCAGCCGCATCTACAAGGACATGGGCAACGGCGTCGCGACCGCCGGCATCGAGTACTACCTGCCACTTTTCTTCGAGGAAACGGCCACCGTGTTCGACTACCTGGGCGCTGACGCGACCGTGGTCCTGCACGGCGACCTGGAGCCCGCGTTCCAGCATTTCTGGCAGGACACGGCCGAGCGCTACCGCCTGGTGCGCGGCGACCCCGAACGTCCGGCACTGCCGCCCGATGCGCTGTTCCTGAGTGCGGACCAGTTCTACGTGCGTGCCAAGCCACATGCGCAGCTCGCAATCCGCGCGGCGCGACCGGAAGTGACCGCAGCAAGCACCGCCGAAGCATCCACGCCCCCCTACGTCGAGTTCGACTCCCTGCCCCCTTTCGCCGTGGTGCGCGGTGCCGACGACCCCCTCACCGGCCTGAAGGCCCACATCGCCGCCACG
>Ga0247813_10000494_pt1 | contig 36392 bp, 31 predicted proteins | sample UWRJL169409C1_FD_180719 | JGI IMG/M metagenome (GOLD analysis project Ga0247813, IMG submission 180719) | Plant litter microbial communities from Arlington Agricultural Research Station in Wisconsin, United States - UWRJ-L169-409C-1 | ecosystem: Environmental > Terrestrial > Plant litter >... | reverse complement strand
TTTGTCGCCCGCGACCGGTCCCGGCGGCGACAAATACGCCTCCAATTACTACGCGATGGAGAAGGACTTCACCGCCAACCTGCAGAACTCGTCGCATTTCGTCCAGCTCGGGATCGCCGTGTCGACGCCCTACGACGATTCGGTGATCGCCGGCCTCAAGACCAACGACATCGCGATTCGCTCGGCGATCCTGATGGCGCTGGGCGACACCAACGAGGACGACGTCTTCACCGGCGACGGCAAGAAGAAGCTGCAGACGCGCCTGGTGAAGGCGATCAACGACACATTGCTGCAAAAGGAAGGATTCGGCGGGGTTAGTAACGTCTACTTTACCAGTTTCGTTGTTCAGTGAGGTCATGGTTAACGACCCCGCAACGATGAAAGCGCCCGATCGGCGCGAGCGACCGCGGCGCGAGGCCACCCACCAGGGTGTGCTCGGCCCGGCGAAGCTCAACCCGTTCGGCGATCTGCATACGTTGCAGCATCTCTCCGCGCGGCTCGTGCGTGGGATACGCGGGGTGTTCGAACCGCTGCTGCGCGAGGAGATCCGCTGCTGGGCCGAACCGCTCGTCGTGCAGCGCTTCGCCGACTACCGCGCCGAGCGTTCCGACGGGCTGACCGCGTGGCTGCCGATGGCGATGACCACCGCCGGATCGATCGCGCACGGCCAGGCGCTGTTCGTGATGGACGGCAAGTTCGTGCTCGAGCTGCTCGACCTGTTCTTCGGCGGCACCGGCGCCGCGCCCGCCGTGCTGCCGAACGAGTTCTCGCCCGCGGGCGAGGCGATGGTCGCGCGGATCGGATCGATGATCGAAGGGCCGCTGCGGGCGACCTGGGAGCCGCTGGCGAAGATCGACTTCGCCCCCGGCCGGGTCGATTCGAACCCCGCGATGCTGGCCGATATCGACGGCGAGGATGCCGTGATCGTCACCCGCTTCGGCGTCGCGACGGGGGCCGCCCGCCCGGTCTTCATCGACCTGCTCTATTCGGTCGCGGCGCTGAAACCGCACGGTGCGTCGCTGACCGGCAAGGTCGTCGGCAAGTCGGCCGAACCCGATCCCGCCTGGCAGACCGGGCTGACCCGCGCCGCGATGAACGTCCGCTTCGAGATCCGATCCGTCCTCGCCGAACCGGTCGTGCCGCTGTCGATGCTGATGAACCTCAAGCCCGGCGACGTCATTCCGATCAGTTTCGGCACCGAAGTGCCGATCATGGTCGGCAACGACCGGCTCGGGTCGGGAACGGTCGGCACCTCGAACGGCCATGCCGCCATCCAGATCACCCAATTCGCGCGTATCGACGAAGGACAGATGCAATGAACGACATGACCGGCGGATTTCCCGCCGACGGCGCGGTCGCCGCCAATTTCCGGCTGCTGCAGGATGTCGACGTCAAGCTGACGGTCGAGATCGGTTCGACCTCGCTGACGCTGCGCGAACTGCTCGCGCTCGGCGAATCGAGCGTGATCGAGCTCGACCGCGACGCCAACGAGCTGCTCGACGTGTTCGTCAACGGCACGCTGATCGGCCGCGGCGAAGTCGTCACGGTCGGCGAGCGCTTCGGCGTCCGCATGACCGAGCTCGTCACCCCCGACAAGCGCGGCTGACACGCCATGATGTGGTCCTACATCCTCAAGCTGGTCGTCATGCTGCCGCTGGTCTGCGGGCTGATGATCGGGTGCCTGTATCTCTGGCGCAAGTTCGAGACGCGGCTGCCCGGCAAGCCGACCACGCGGCTGATCGCGGTCAAGGAAACGATGATGATCTCGCCAGGCGTGCGCCTGGCCGTGCTCGACTTCGAGGGCCGCCGGCTGCTCGTTTCGGTCGCGCGCGGCGGCGTGACGTTGGTCGACCGGATCGACGCATGACGATCCCCGTGAGTATTACCGTCACGCGCCGCGGCACCGGCCCGGCGCTGATCCACGGGGTGACCCCGCCACGCCGCAGTGGGACCGCGAAATACGTCTGGATCGTCCTCGCCGTACTGCTCGCGCTCCTGATCGCGATGCCCGCCTTCGCGCAAGCCGCACCGGCGGCAGCGCCTGCGCCCGGCGTCGGCGACGCGGTCGACCGCGCGATCGGCCAGCTCGGCGGCCAGCAGTCCGGCGGAACCGGCCAGAGCGGCTCGCTGTCGCTGTCGCTGCAGGTCCTCATCATCATGGGGCTGCTGACGATCCTGCCGGGGATCCTGCTGATGATGACCAGCTTCACGCGGATCATCATCGTGCTGTCGATCCTGCGCCAGGCGCTGGGGCTGCAGCAGACCCCGCCGAACCAGGTGCTGATCGGGCTGTCGCTGTTCCTGTCGTTCTTCGTGATGGCGCCGACGATCAACCAGATCAACACGCAGGCGATCCAGCCCTATGCGAACGGCAAGCTCGCCGGCACGCAGATGATCACCACCGCGGGCGTGCCGCTGCACAATTTCATGGTCAAGCAGACGCGGATCAAGGACGTGACGATGTTCGCGCAGATGGCGAAGTCGGGCCCCTATGCGTCCGCCCGCGACATCCCGTTCTCGGTGCTGCTGCCCGCCTTCGTCACCAGCGAACTGAAGACCGCCTTCCAGATCGGCTTCCTGATCTTCCTGCCGTTCATCGTCATCGATCTTGTCGTCGCGACGGTGCTGATGGCGCTGGGCATGATGATGCTGTCGCCGACGATCATCTCGCTGCCGTTCAAGCTGCTGCTGTTCGTGCTGGTCGATGGCTGGGCGCTGACGATGGGCAGCCTCGCCAGCAGCTTCGGAACCTGAAATGGACGCGCAATATTTCCTGTCGATCGCCAACCAGACGATGTGGGTGCTGGCGCTGGCCTCGGCACCGATTTTGATCCCGGTGCTGGTATCGGGCCTGATCGTCGGCATGGTCCAGGCCGCGACCTCGATCAACGAGGCGACGCTGTCGTTCGTGCCGAAGCTGATCGTGGTGGCGGTGTCGATCCTGATCTTCGGGAGCTTGATCCTCGGGTTGCTGAGCGATTTCACGATCAGCATCTTCGAGCGCATCCCGGACCTGGTAAAGTGACCAACCTTCTTCCCCCCCTCCCGCAAGCGGGAGGGGCCGGGGGTGGGCTCGCGCTCTCAACCGGAATCACCGCCGATAGCGCGAGCCCACCCCTAACCCCTCCCGCTTGCGGGAGGGGAATCTAGTCGTGTTGGGCTTCGGCCTCTCCATAGAACCCCAGCTGTGGGCGTTGATCTTCGTCATGATCCGCGTCGGTGCGGCGTTCGCGGCCGCCCCCGTGTTCGGCGCGGTCGGCGTGCCCGTCACCGTGCGCGTGACGCTGGCCGGCGCGATCGGGTTCCTCGTGCTCGCCGCACATCCCGTCACACCGCCCGCACAAATCTTCAGCACCGTGACGATGCTCGCCGTCGCCGCGGAAGCGCTGGTCGGCGCCGCGCTCGGCTTCGTCCTCCAGATCGGCTTCGCCGCGCCGATGGTCGCCGCCGAAATCATCGGCGGATCGATGGGCCTGGGGTTCGCCAGCGCGATCGACCCGCAGAATGGCAAGTCCAGCCCCGCACTCGGCCAGTTCTTCTCGGTCATGCTGACGCTGTTGTTCCTGTCGGTCGACGGCCACCTGATGCTCGTCGACATGATCGTCCGCAGCTATGACGCGATGCCGGTCGGCGATGCGTGGATGGGCGCGGACCGATTGCGCGCGATCGCGTACTTCGGCGGCTACACCTTCCTCGCCGGACTGCTGCTGGCGTTGCCGGTCGGCTTCCTGCTACTGTCGCTCAACATCGTCGTCGGCATGATCTCCCGCGCCGCGCCCGCGCTCAACCTGTTCGCGATCGGCCTGCCCGCGAGCCTCGCGGTCGGCGTGCTGGCGATCGCGATCGCGTTCCCGGCGATGGGCGACTACATGCTCGTCATCGTCCGTGAGAGCCTCGCCGCGACCGAACGGCTGGTGTTCGGCTGATGGCGGACGAGTTCGGCGAAAAGACGGAAGCCCCAACAGAAAAGAAGCGCAAGAAGGCCGCGGAGGACGGCAACGTCCTCCGCTCCAAGGATTTCTCGACCGCGTTCGTCGTACTTGCCGGCGTCGCCTGGTTGATGTTCGCGGGGCCGTCGCTGCTCGCTGCGTGCAAGGCGGTGATGGCGGCAAGCTTCAGCTTCGGCCGCGCCGACGTCGAGGATTTCTCGCCCTGGCGCCCGCTGGCGGAAGCCGGGTGGAAGCTCGCGCCGTCGATCATCACGCTGCTGGTCGTCAGTATGGCCGCGGCGATCTTCAGCCAGGTCACGCTCGGCTCGCCGACCTTCAACGCCAAGCTGATGGCGCCCAAGCCCAACCGGCTCAATCCTGCGTCCGGCCTCAAACGCATCCTCGGGCCGACCGGCTGGATCGAACTCGGCAAGTCGCTGCTCAAGGTCGTGCTGCTGACCGCGATCGGCGCCTGGGCGCTATGGAAGGCGCAGCACATGGCGATCGGGCTGGTCGCGACCGACCTGCCGACGGCGATGAAGGCGCTGAGCGGGACGTTCATCGGCATCCTGATCGCGATGGCGTTGGGGCTTGTCGTCATCGCCGGAATCGACCTGCCGGTGCAGATTTTCCGCCTGCTCGGCAAGCTGCGCATGACCAAGCAGGAGGTGAAGGACGAGCACAAGGAAAGCGAAGGCTCGCCCGAGGCCAAGGGGCAGATCCGCCAGCGCCAGCGCGAGGTGTTGCGCCGCGGCTCGCGGAAAGCGATCGCCGAAGCGCATGTCGTGCTGACCAACCCGACGCATTTCGCGGTGGCGCTGCGCTACGATCGCGACCGCGACCAGGTGCCGGTGGTCGTCGCCAAGGGCCGCGGCGCGACCGCGCTGGCGATCCGCGAGCTCGCTGCGGAATATGCCGTGCCGGTGCTCGAATATCCGCAGCTGGCGCGCGCGGTCTATTACACCAGCCGCGAGGACCAAGAGGTCCGCGACGATCTGTACGTCGCGATCGCCGCGGTGCTGGCGTTCGTGTTCGGGCTCAACGCCAAGATGGGCGGCACCGCGCCGATGCCGGCGATCGAGGTGCCGCCGGGCGCGCGGTTCGATGAGAACGGCGTGAAGCAGGGGTGATGCGCGCTGACCTCAATCCTCCCCTGGAAGGGGAGGTGGCAGCGCGTAGCGCTGACGGAGGGGTGTCCCCCTCTCGATGGCGGGTCACCCCTCCACCAGCTTCGCTGGTCCCCCTCCCCTTGCAGGGGAGGAATTATGCGCCCCGCGCTAAATCCCACCGCTTACCGGCCGTTAATACCCGTAACGCGCAAAGGGCCCTGCCATGACGACCACCGCCACGACCTCCGCGACGACGACCGCCGCCACGTCGTCGGTCGCGTCGATCGTCAAGACACTGGGCAGCGGGTCGGGCGTCGACACCGTCAACCTCGTCCAGCAGCTCGTCGACGCGCAGTTCGCGGTCAAGAACGGCCAGCTCGCCGCCAAGGCCGACAAGCTGACCGCGCAGATCTCCGCCGTGTCCGCGCTGAAGAGCGAACTCACCAATTTCGATGGCGCGCTGAAATCGCTGGTGACGAGCGGATCGCTCACCACCCAGCCGACCAGCTCGAACACCGGCGTCGTCACCGTTACCGCGACCGCGGGCGCGAAACTCGCCGGCCTGTCGGGCAAGCTGACCGTCAACCAACTCGCATCGTCGCAGGCGGCGACCACCAACACCGCGATCCCGCGCACCACCGCGTTCAACGCCGGAACGCTGTCGCTGCAGTTCGGCACCGACGCCACGGACAGTTCGACCACGCCGCCGACCACGACCTTCACCCCCGGTGGCGGCGCGCCGATCAGCATCGTGATCGGCGCTGGCGACACCACGCTCGACGGCATCGCCGCCAAGATCAACGCGGCCAAGTCGGGCGTTACCGCGACCGTCGTCACCGATGGCATCGGTGCGCGCCTGACGATCAAGGGCCCGACCGGCGCGTTGCAGGCGTTTTCGCTGACCGGCGCCGACACCGATCCTGCCGCGACCGGCGCCAGCCTGGCGACGCTGAACGTCGGGCGCGACGCGGCCGGCACCACGATCGGCACCAGCGCCAGCGATGCGAGCGTGACGCTGGACGGCGCGACCTTCCGCCGATCGACGAACAGCATTTCGGACCTGATCACCGGCGTGAAGCTCGACCTGGCGTCCGTCTCGACGACGCCGGTGACGCTCGGGTCGACGACGCCGACCGCGTCGCTCACCGCCGCGGTCAATGATTTCGTCGCGACCTTCAACCAGTTGCAGAAGATCGTCCGCGACGACGTCGATCCCTTCACCGGCGTGTTGCGCGCCGACCCGACCGTCTCCGCGATCGCGCGCAGCTTGTCGAAGCTGACCACCACGACGCTGGCGACGCCGACCGCCGCCGGCGCGCCGCACACGCTTGCCGACCTGGGCGTGACGACCAGCCGCGACGGATCGCTGGCGGTCGATTCGACCAAGCTGGCCGCGGCGATCACCAAATATCCCGACGCGGTCGAGGCGCTGTTCGCGTTCGGCAAGGGTGGCGCCAGCAACGACGGCATCGCCGGTGCGTTGTCGGCGATCGTCAAGCAGGCGACGGTCGCCACCAGCGTGACGGGCCAGGACCTGAGCCTCAACGCATCGACCAAGCGGCTGACCGCGGCGCAGGCGGACATCGTCGACGCGCAGGCCAAGGCGGCCGATCTTGCCACGACGACCAAGACGCGGATGACCGCGCAGTTCGCCAAGATGGATTCGGCGGTTGCCGCCTATAAGTCGACCCAAGCGTTCCTGACGCAGCAGATCGACGCGTGGAATTCGAACAACAAGTGATGCAGTACGCCACCACCCTGTCGCGCGATCCCGCCGCCACCTATCGCCAGATCGACATCGTCGGCCGGTCCGCGACGGCCAGCGCCGCGGGTCTCACCCAGCTGCTCTACGAGGAACTGGTCGCCGCCTTGCGCGCCGCCGCCTGGGCCGCCGAACATCGCAAATACGCTATCAAGAGCGACCGCATCACCCGCGCGACCGCGATCCTGTTCGCGCTGGAGTCCGGGCTCGATTTCGATCAGGGCGGCGACGTCGCGATGACGCTGGCGCGGCTCTACGCTGGTGCGCGCAACACGATCATCGCCGCGTCGCTCGGCCACGACCCAGCACCGTTCCGCGAGACCGCGAACAACCTCGACGAGATCGCCAAGGCCTGGCGCAGCATCAGCAGCTGACGGCCCCTACCGCCCGAACCAGTGGCGCTGCAGGAAGTAGATCACCACACCGGCCGACAACGCGACGCAGATCCCGCAGATCGCGTCGAACGCCCAGGGCTCCTGCGCATAGGGCAGGTTGGCGACGTTCATGCCGTACAATCCGGTGATGAACGTCAGCGGCAGGAACACCATCGCCGCGATCGATATGACCAGCCCGCGCGTATCGAGCTGCTCGGCGCGCAGGTCGGTCAGCGTCTCGTGGATCAGCGCCGAGCGTTCGCGGATCGATTCGAGCTCCTCCGCCATCCGCGCGGCCCGATCGGCGGCGGCGGCGAGATGCAACCGATCGTCGTCGGCCAGCCATTCCCCAGGTAGTGCGGCCAGTTTCTCGAGCGCAGCACGCTGCGGATTGAGGAACCGCCTGTAACCAATCGCCGCGACGCGCACTTTGCTGACGGTGCGCCGCAATTCGAACACGCGCTCTGCATCCAGCTGCTCTTCGCAATCGTCGAGCTGATCGCCAAGTCCAGCAACGTCGGGATCGAGATCGGTGGTGATCGCGGTCGCGAACGCCGCGATCAGGTCGCCGGGATCGCGCACGTCGCCCCGCTCGACCATCTTCTCGACCTCGGCGACCGCGATCAACGGCTTGCGCGTCGCCGAATACACATGGCCCTTGATCGCCCAGATCCGCACCGAGGCGAGCATGTCGGTGGTGTCCATCATTTCGTCGGACCGCCCGCGCAAGTTGAGGAACGCGCCGTTGTCGACCGCCTCGCAGCGCGGCCGCGTTTCGGTCGCGGTGAGCGCATCGACGACGTAATCATCCAGCTTCGCCTCATCGCGCAGCCAGGATTGGGCATGTTCGGCGGTGGTCGATAGATGCACCCAGACCATATCGGCGGTGCATGTCAGCGCTTCCTTCACCTCGATCCGCGTCGCCTTGCCATTGGTGATCCGAAACCCGAACCCGCTCATCCGCGCATCTCCAGATAGACCGACAGGCCCGTACCGGGGTGAACGGGCGTCTGGGCGCAAACGATCCGGGCAGCATCGGCGCGGGCGCGATCGAGGATGGCCGTGGGGACGTCGGCGCGGTGATATACGCGGTCAGCCGACGCGAGCGCACGCGCCTGGCGAAGCGTCAGGTCGTCGGGGTCGAAAGATACCAGAATGATCTGCTTTAGTTCGTCACCCCGGACTTGGTCCGGGGTCCATCCCTCCCCGAGCGAGAGCGCCTGCGGAACCATGGATGCCGGACCAAGTCCGGCATGACGAAGGGGATCGAGACTGCCACCTTCGCGCAACGCATCGGCAATCGCCCGCCGCCGCTTTGCGGCCTCTGGATAGCGTTCGCGCAACGCGCCCCGCGCAGCCTGCAACGCGGTCGCCAGCGCGCCCAGTTCGGTCGGCAACAACGCCTCCAGCCGCTGCCGCAGCGCCGCCGCCAGTCCCGCCGACACCCCGCCGGTGCCGATCGCGACGAGCACCGGTGCACGGTCGACGATCGCCGGCACCGTGAAGTCGCACAACGCCGGACGATCGACCGCATTGACCAGCACGCCGCGCGCCTTCAGCCGCATCACCGCCGCGACCGCCGTATCCTCATCGTCGATCGCGACGATCGCCAGCGCCGCCTGCGCGTCCTCGCCGACGACGACCGCCCCTGCCCGGTCGAGCAGCCGCCGCTTCGCGTCCGCCGCCTCGCCCTCGCCCAGCAGGATCACCGGACGGCCCGCCAGCCGGACGAACAGCGGCAGGCTATGAAGGGTCATGGGGAAGCGTCACCGCTGCAACCATTCGGGCACGCGCTCGGCGGCCAGGATCGTCTCGGGATGGATGCGGTCGGCGACCACCGCGAACCGGTCGCCGTCGACCAGCACCTCGGGCACCAGCGCGCGGCTGTTGTAGGTCGACGCCATCGTCGCGCCATACGCGCCCGCGGTGCGGAAGATCGCGAGGTCGTCGCTTGCTACGACATCGATGTCGCGGCCCATCGCGAAGGTGTCGCCGGTCTCGCACACCGGTCCGGCGATGTTGGCCGTCATCCGCGCGCCGGTGGGTTCGACCGCGACGAAATCGTGATACGCATCGTACATCGCCGGCCGCGCGAGATCGTTCATCGCCGCGTCGACGATCACGTAGGGATTGACCACGCCAGGCTTCACCCAGATCACCTTGGTCAGCAGCACGCCGGCATTGCCCGCGATAACGCGGCCGGGTTCGAACATCAGCTCGACGTCCCATCCCCTGGTCGCGCGCGCGACCATCGCGCCATAGTCGGCGGGCGTCGGCAGCACGTCGCCGGGCTTGTAGGGCACGCCGAGACCACCGCCGAGATCGACCCGGCTGATCATGTGCCCCGCGGCGCGCAGTTCCGCGACCAACTCGCCGACGCGCGCATAGGCGGCCTCCAGCGGGGCGAGATCGGCGAGCTGGCTGCCGATATGGATCGCGACGCCGCGCAGGTTCAGCCCCGGCTGCTTCGCCAGCCGCGCGAACATCGCCGGCGCCTGGTCGATCGGCACACCGAACTTGTTCTCCTTCCGCCCGGTCGAAATCTTCGCATGCGTTCCCGCGTCGACGTCAGGGTTCACCCGCAGCACCGCCGGCGCGGCAATGCCCCGCGCATGCGCCAACGCGGCGAGCACCTCGCCCTCCTCCTCCAGTTCCAGGTTGAACTGGCCGATCCCGGCATCCAGCGCGCGCGCGAGTTCGTCACGCGTCTTGCCGACGCCTGAGAACACGATATCCGCCGCCGGGATTCCCGCCGCCAGCGCGCGCGCCATCTCGCCGGCTGAGACGACGTCGGCGCCGTATCCCTCGTCCGCCAGCACGCGCAGCACCGCGACGTTGGGGTTGGCCTTGATCGCATAGGCCAGGTGCACGCGGCCGGCCCCGGCGAGCGCGTCGCGGAACACCTGCGCATGGCGGCGGAAGGTCGCGGTCGAATAGACGTAGACGGGCGTGCCGACCGCCTCGGCAATGACCGGCAGCGGCACGTCCTCGGCATGGAGGATGCCGTCACGGTAGTCGAAATGGTCCATCTGTCGGTCTTCTAACGGAGGGAAAAGGTCAGTTCGGCGGCGGCAGGTCGAACTCGTCGCTGCGCCGCGGGACCGACGATTTGAGCAGTTCGTCGCTGCGTTCCGGCCGCTGCTGCGTGGTCGGCGTCAGCAACTGGTTCGGCGTCGGCGTCGCCTTCGCGCCATAGGGTGCCATCGGCAGCGCCTTGCCGGCCGCGGGTTTCAGGCCGTCGGCCGCGCCGCAGCCACCAAGCGCCAGTGCCGCTACCAGGATCAGACGTTTCATGCCGTTTCTCCCTCAGCGCGCGCCGCGCGGATCGCCGCACGCACATTGTCGGGCGCGGTGCCGCCGAAGCTGGTCCGGCTGGCGACCGACGCATCGACCGACAATACGCCGTACACACGTTCGTCGATCCGCGCATCGATCGCCTTCAGGTCGTCGATCGGCAACGCCTCGAGCGCGATCCCGCGCTCCTCCGCCAGCTTCACCGCTCGCCCGGTCACATGATGCGCCTCGCGGAACGGCAACCCCGCCTCGCGCACCAGCCAGTCGGCCAGATCGGTCGCGGTGGCGAACCCGGCCTCGGCGACGGCGCGCATCCGCGTGGCGCGGAACGTCGCGCTTTCGACCATCCCGGTCATCGCCGCGATCGACAGCGCGAGCAGGTCGTGCGCCTCGAACACCGGCGGCTTGTCGTCCTGCATATCCTTCGAATAGGCGAGCGGCAGGCCCTTCATCGTCACCATTAGCGCGGTCATGCAGCCGATGATCCGCCCCGAATGACCGCGCACCAGCTCGGCCGCGTCGGGGTTGCGCTTCTGCGGCATGATAGAACTGCCGGTCGACCATTGATCGCTCAAGGCGACGAAGCCGAACGGCTGCGACGCCCACAGCACGAACTCCTCGGCGAGCCGCGACAGGTGCAATGCACACTGCGTCGCCGCAGTCAGGAACTCGATCGCGAAGTCGCGGTCGCTGACGCCGTCGAGCGAATTGGTCATCGGCCCGTCGAAGCCGAGCGCCGCCGCGGTCATCGCGCGGTCGATCGGAAAACCGGTACCCGCCAATGCTGCCGAGCCGAGCGGCGACCGGTTCATCCGCGCACGCGCATCCGCGAACCGCCCTACGTCGCGCGCGATCATCGCGTGATACGCCATCAGATGATGGCCGAGCGTCACAGGCTGCGCGGATTGCAGGTGCGTGAAGCCGGGCATGACGCTGTCGGCATGCTCCTCCGCGCGGACCAGCAACGCCGCCTGGAATCCACCGAGCGCCGCCAGCACCTGGTCGATCGCATCGCGCACCCACAGGCGGAAATCGGTCGCGACCTGATCGTTGCGCGAGCGTGCGGTGTGCAATCGCCCGGCGACCGGGCCGATCGCGTCGGCCAGCCGTGCCTCGGTCTGCATGTGGATATCCTCGAGGACCATGTCCTCGGCGACGCCGTTCGCTTCGTAATGCGCGGCGACCTGGTCGAGCCCAGCGGCGATCGTCGCGGCGTCTGCGGCCGACACGATCCCTTGCGCGCCAAGCATCGCCACATGCGCCTTCGATCCAGCGATATCCTGCCGCCACAGTCGCTTGTCGAAGGGGATCGACGCGTTTATCTCGCGCATGACCGCAGCCGGCCCCTCGGCGAAGCGCCCACCCCACATCGCGTTGGAGCTGTCCATGGTTTCCGTTTTTACTTCCCGGGCGCTGATCGTCTGTCTCCTGGGCCTGGCCGTCGCCGGCTGCGATAGGAAATCGCCAGCCGACGAGCAAGCAAACGTCGTGGCAACCGACGAAGTCGCTCCGGCACCGGACGAGGTGAAGGCGGGACCGGCAGCACCGGTCGACAAGCTCGATCGCAGCCACAAGGGCAAGACCGGCCCCGCCGTCAGCTTCATCGCACCCGATGGCAAGCCGGTCACGCTTGCCAGCTTCAAGGGCAAGCCACTGCTGCTCAACCTGTGGGCGACGTGGTGTGCGCCGTGCGTCGCCGAGATGCCGACGCTCGACGCGGCCGCTGCCACGCTGGCACCGAAGGTCCAGGTGATCGCGGTCAGCCAGGACCTGCAAGGCACCGAAAAGGTCGCGCCATTCTTTGCCGCCAAAAAATTCGCGACGCTGAAGCCGTATCTCGACCCGAAGCTCGGCCTCAGCCTCGCCTATCAGGCAAACCTGCCGACGACGATCCTGTACGATTCGACTGGCAAGGAAGTGTGGCGGATGACCGGCGGCTATGAATGGAACACCCCGGCCGCGGCGAAGCTGATCGCCGAAGCATCGTAACGTGTAACGGGGAAGCGCCCCGCCCGCTCTGCACGGCCCACCAGAAACGGGGGCATGCGGCTGGGCAGGGCGCCGAACCAGGACGGCTTGGGAGGGGTCCGGCTCTGGACTATAGATGGTAAACCGGTCTGGATTTGCAACCCGGTTCACGCCACCGCCCTGCACACATCCGACGCATGCGAACCCCGCCGGCGCCCGAGTGCCGGCCCGCCTTGGTGACGAGCCAAAGGTTAAATGGCGGGCCGACGCCGTTTCCATACCGCAAATTTCGGAATTATGCGCGCCAACTCCATCGAAAGCTGGCGGAAAACGGCAAGCCGACCCGGTCAGACGTCGAGATTGGCGACGTTCAACGCGTTGTCCTGGATGAACTCGCGGCGCGGCTCGACGACTTCGCCCATCAGCTGGGTGAAGATCTCGTTCGCCCCTTCCGCGTTCAACGCGGTCACGCGCAGCATCGACCGGACGTTGGGGTCGAGCGTGGTTTCCCACAGCTGTTCGGCGTTCATCTCTCCTAGGCCCTTGTAACGCTGGATCGCGAGGCCCTTGCGGCCGGCCTGCAGGATCGCGTCGAGCAGGTGGCTCGGTCGCGAGACCTGCGTCACGCCGCGCGTCGCCGCAGCGGTCGTCACCGTGCCGGGAACGCCCTCGCCTTCGTCATTCGTGCCTTCTTCCTCTGTATCCGCCGCATCGGCGGTCGGCGTCTGCTCGACGACCTGCACCTTACCCGCAGGCACCAGATTGGAGGTGTGCGCGAAGCTGTCCGCCTGTTCGGCTGCCAGTGCGTGCAGCTTGCGCGCCTCGGCCGAAACCAGGAAGCTCGCCTCGACGATGTGGTGATCGGTGACGCCGCGCCATGCGCGCTCGAAATGGATGCCGCCGTCCTCGGTGAGGCGTGCGGTCCAGCGTGCATCGCCGTCGTCGGCCTCGAGCCGGCGGGTCACCGTCTCCAGGCTCGCGCTACGCTGATCGCGCGACGCTTCGGGATCGAACATGCCGCCCAGCGCCAGTGCCTCAATGATTCCCGCGTCGTAGCGCTTGGGAACATAGCGCATCAGCGTGCGCATCCGCCGCGCATGATCGACCAGTTCCTTCAGGTCGCGACCCGACCGCGCACCGCCGGCGCTCTCCAGCACCATCGCCGCGACGCCGGCATCGACCAGATATTCGTCGAGCGCCGCGTCGTCCTTCAGATACATTTCCGAGCGCCCGCGCGTCGCTTTGTAGAGCGGCGGCTGGGCGATGTAGAGATACCCGCCTTCGATGATCTTGGGCATGTGCCGGTAGAACAGCGTCAGCAACAGCGTGCGGATGTGCGCGCCGTCGACGTCTGCGTCGGTCATGATGACGATCTTGTGGTAACGCAGCTTGTCCGCGTTGAAGTCGTCGCGGATGCCGGTGCCCATCGCGGTGATGAGCGTGCCGATCTCGCGGCTCGACAGCATGCGATCCTCGCGGGCGCGTTCGGTGTTGAGGATCTTGCCGCGCAACGGGAGGATCGCCTGGAAATGGCGATCGCGGCCCTGCTTCGCCGAGCCGCCTGCCGAGTCACCCTCGACCAGGAACAGTTCGGACTTGGCGGGATCGCGCTCCTGGCAATCGGCGAGCTTGCCGGGCAGCGAGGCGATGTCCATCACGCCCTTGCGACGCGTCAGTTCGCGGGCGCGCTTGGCCGCTTCGCGCGCGGCGGCGGCATCGATGATCTTGGCGACGATCGCTTTCCCGTGCGCGGGGTTTTCCTCGAGCCATTCGGCCATCTTGTCGGCCATCAGGCTTTCGAGCGGCTGGCGGACTTCGGACGAGACCAGCTTGTCCTTGGTCTGGCTGCTGAACTTTGGATCGGGCAGCTTGACCGAGACGATCGCGGTCAGGCCTTCGCGCATGTCCTCGCCGGTGAGCTGGACCTTTTCCTTCTTCAACAGCCCCGATTTCTCGGCGTAGTTGTTGAGTGTGCGCGTCAGCGCGGCGCGGAAGGCGGCCATGTGCGTGCCGCCGTCGCGCTGCGGGATGTTGTTGGTGAAGGCGAGGACGTTTTCGTAATACGAGTCGTTCCACTGGAGCGCGACGTCCATCGTGACGTCGTCGCGCGTGCCGCTGATCGCGACCGGCTCGGGCATCAACGGCACTTTCGCACGGTCGAGATACTTCACGAATGCGGCGATACCGCCCTCGTAATAGAGTTCGACCGTCTTGCGCTCTTCGTGGCGCGCGTCGCTGAGGAACAGCCGCACGCCCGAGTTGAGGAACGCCAGTTCGCGGTAGCGATGCTCGAGCTTGTCGAAGTCGAAATCGGTAATCTTGAAGGTCGCGGGCGACGGGAAGAATGTCACGCGCGTGCCCTTCTGGCCTTCGGTCGCGGGGCCGACGATCTTGAGCGGCGCGACCGCATCGCCGAATGCGAAGCGCATGTAATGCTCCTGGCCATCGCGCCAGATCGTGAGGTCGAGCCATTCGCTGAGGGCGTTGACGACCGAGACGCCGACGCCGTGCAGGCCGCCCGAGACCTTGTAGGCGTTCTCGTCCGAGGTGTTCTCGAACTTACCGCCGGCATGGAGCTGGGTCATGATGACCTCTGCGGCGGACACGCCTTCCTCGGTGTGGATCCCCGTCGGGATGCCGCGGCCGTTGTCGGTGACGCTGACCGAGCCGTCGGCGTTCAGGACGATGTCGATCCGATCGCAATGCCCCGCCAGCGCCTCGTCGATCGCGTTGTCCGACACCTCGAACACCATGTGGTGCAGCCCCGACCCGTCGTCGGTATCGCCGATGTACATGCCGGGACGTTTGCGGACCGCATCGAGGCCCTTCAGGACCTTGATCGAGTCCGCGCCGTAATCGCCCTGGTTGGGAAGGTTGGGATTGTTGCTCTCGGGGGTCGTTGCCATGCCGAGTATATAGGGACGAGCGCCCCGAAACGGAAGCAAAATGGCCCGCGTGTCGCCGCGGGCCATTCCTGCAGATTGGTCAGTTGCCGCGGGCGAAACTGTCGGCGCGCTGGCCGAGCAAGGTGACCTCGACGCGGCGGTTGAGACGCATGCCCGCGGCGGTCGCATTGGTCGCGACCGGATCGCGCTTGCCGTGGCCGACGACGCTGAAGCGGGCGCGCACGACGTCCATGTCGTCGAACGCCTGGCGGACGCTGGCGGCGCGGCGTTCGGACAGGTCCTGGTTGTGTGCGTCGGACCCGCGCGAATCGGTGTAGCCGTCGATCGCGACGCGCACGCCCGGGTTGCCGCGCAGGTAGCGCGCGAGCGGCCGCAGCTTCTCGATCGCGCCGGGACGCAGCACCGCGCTGTCGGTCGGGAACAGCACGTCCTCCGACAGCGTCAGCGTCGCACCGCGCGGCGTCTGGCGGAACCCGTAGTCACGCATCGCGCCGCGATCCCAGGTCGTGGTCTCGGTGATGACGGTCGTGCCGCCGCGTGGTCCTCGATCCGGCCCGCCGCGCGCGTAACCGTCCCAGTCGAACCGGTCGCGGCGTGGTCCGGCGAGCCGTGCGAATTCGCGGTTGGCGTCGCGCGCCTCCTGCGGGTTGATCCGCCCGTCGCCATTGGCATCGAAGTTCGGCATCACGAACGCGCGGCCACGCGGCGACTCGCGCAGTTCCGGGAACAGCAAGGGCACGCCGGCGCCGGCCAGGCGATAGCCCGGTCGCGACCAGGGCGGATTGCTCATGTCGTAGCGCGCCTGTGCGAACACGGGTGTCGCGCCGGCTACGATCGTTGCAACCCCTAGAGCGGCACGTGCGATGAAACTGGTCATACTCTCTCTCCGTGGCCCCCGCCATGATCGACGGTTAGGGCGCGGCGCTTGAACGCGCGGTGAGCCTATTCGACAGGATTCGTTCAGACCGCGATCCGCGTCGCGCCAGCACCGACGTCTGCGAACAGCGCGTCCTCGGTCCCCGTCATCCACACCTGCCCGCGCCCGGCCAGCCGCGCGAACAACGCCGCGCGCCGCGCTGGATCGAGATGCGCGGCGACCTCGTCGAGCAACAGCACCGGCTGATGCCCGGTCCGCGCCCCGACTAGATCGACGTGCGCCAAGACTATGCCAAGCAACAACGCCTTCTGTTCGCCCGTCGAGGCAAGGCCCGCCGCCTGTTCCTTGTCGCGATGCGTCACGATCAGGTCGGCGCGGTGTGGCCCGACCAGCGCTCGCCCCGCCGCGGCATCGCGGGGCCGACCGCGGCGCAGTTCGTCGAGCAACGCCGCCGCATCGCCGGTCCACCCGTCGAGCGCAATTGCCGCGCGCGGGAACGCGCCGATAGGCTGAGCGTCCAGCGCATCGGCCAACAGCGCCACCGTTTCGCGCCGCGCCGCATCGACCGCCGCGCCGTGTTCGGCCATCTGCACCTCGAGCGCAGACACCCATTCGGGATCGCCCTCCTCCGCCAGCAGCCGGTTGCGCGCACGCATCGCGGCTTCGTAGCGCGTGGCGTGCGAGGCATGGGTACCCGACAGCGCGAGGGTCAGCCGATCGAGGAAACGCCGCCGTTCGCCCGCGGGCTCGACGAACAGCCGGTCCATCGCGGGGGTCAGCCACAACACGCTCAGCCATTCGGTAAACGCGTTGGCGCTGGTCGCCGCGCCCTGGATACGCACGATCCGACGTTCGGGCGCCGTTGCCTGCGTACCGGTGGCGAGATCCACAGCCCCCTCTTCGCGGGCCAGCGTGGCGGCGACGCCGAACCCACCGGGACCGCCCTGCTGTGCCATGTCCGACAGTGCGGCGCGGCGCAGCCCGCGGCCGGGCGCCAGCAGCGACACGGCCTCGAGGATGTTGGTCTTGCCGGCGCCGTTCTCGCCGGTGAGCACGACGAAGCCCGGTCCCGTCGCGAGCGTCAGGTCGGCGTGGTTGCGAAAATCGGTAAGGACCAGGCGCGACAGCATCGCGCCTGCCTTAGCCGCGCCGCGAAGCGCCGCCCACCCCGATCAGGCGGCAAGCGGCTTCGCACCCGCTTTCTGCGTGCTGAGATAGGAGGCGAGCTCTTCGCCCAGTTCGCGCTGCGCGTACAGATACGCCACCGGCTCGCGGATACCGAGCCGCGCCCGCGCCGCGTCGAGCGGTTCGTCGAGCAACGTCAGGTAATCCTCGCCCGAAATCCACCGCGCGGTGCGGCCGTGGCGATAGCCCTCCCACACCGCCTTCGCGAACAACGTGCTGCCGGTGACCTTGACGCTCTTCAACCCCGCCGCGACGCCGATCACTGCCCAGCCGAGCCCGCCGACCTGCCCATAGCTGAACGCAGCCAGCGCCGCCTCGCCCAGGGTTTCGTCGGCCTTGTACCCGGTCAGCACGTGCCAGATGTCGTGGCAGTCGCGGATGCGGCGGCCGAACCAGGCATAGGGGTGCGCCATGTCGTCCAGCGAGGGCTCGAACTTGCTGACCTCGACCAGGCCGTCGGCGGAATAGCCGGTCGACTCGAGGAAATCGCGATAGGCGGCGCCGACCGTGCCCGGCGCGAAGCGGGCGACGAAGGCGGGATCGGAAAAACGCGTCGCGAGCTCAACCCGGTCATAGGCAATGCGTCCACCCTGTTCGGTGGCAATCAGCCGGCCGTAGTTCGCAGCCGAATTCCCGACGTTCAGCGCGCGCATAAGACGGAACACCTGCACGGTGTCGTCGCCGTTCGCGAGCAGCTTGCGGATCGCGTCGAACGCGGTCCGCCACTCTCGGCGACCACTGGTACCGGGGAACGGGGGAAGCTTGGCCATCATCGATGCTCCTTACTGACATTTGTGTCAGTACCAGCTTTTCGCGATTTCTCAATAGCAAAGCGACGGGGCGGTTCAGTCGGGCAGCAAGGGCGCACCGGTCGCAATGCTGATGCGCCCCCGACAATCGTATAGACCCACAATGACGTGCAATTACCGGTTTCTAAACGTTTTCAATGTTTAATGGTCGCGATGGATACCTCGTCGACTCGAAACGAAGACTCGCGACTGGATGCGCTACGTCAGCTGAACTTGCTGGATACGCCGCCGAGCGAGAGCTTCGACCGCATTACGCGCATGGCGAGCCAGATCTTCGACCTGCCCATCGCTGCGATCTCGCTGACGGATAGCGACCGGCAATGGTTCAAGTCGCGCGTCGGTATCGATCACTGGTCGATCCCCCGCGACGGGGCGCCGTGCGCGCGCGTTGCGGAACGCGCCGAAACGGTGCTGATTCCCGATATCCTCGCCGACCGCGATTTTGCGGACAGCATACTCGCCCGACAGGGCGTGCGCTTCTACGCGGGCGCGCCACTGACGACACGCGATGGGTTCAGCTTGGGCGCGCTGTGCGTGCTCGGCACCGAACCGCGGACCGCGACGGAGGCGGAGATGGCCGGATTGAACGACCTCGCGCAGATCGTCATGGCGCAGATCGAGCTCCAGCACGCATTCGGCCGGATCGATCCGCTCAGCGGCCTGCCGAACCGCACGCAGTTTCTCGACGACCTGGACGATCTGGGGCGCGACGATCCCGGACGGCGCCGAACCGCGGTCCTCGTCGAACTCGGCTGCGCCGAACAGCTCGACGCCGGCGTCCGCGTGATGGGAACGGGCTATGTCGACGACATGGTCCGGGAAGCAGCGCGGCGGCTCAGGCAGGAGCTCGGGCCGGACAGAACGGGGTACCACGTCGCCGCGACGCAGTTCGCATTCCTCGCGCTGCCCGATATCGACGAGGACGCCTATGCAACGCGCCTGGCGTCCACGCTCAAGACATGTTGCGCCCAGTCACCGGTGCGTTTCGTCATGACCACGACGATCGGCATCACGCACTTCATCACTGGCGACACGTCGGCACGCGACGTGTTGCGCACCGTCCATAGCGCGGTGCTGGACGCGCGTGCGTCCGAGACGTCGGTCAGCGTCTATTCCCCGGCAAAGGATGACGCGCATCAGCGCCAGTTCGAGTTGCTGAACGCATTCGGCGCGGCGCTCGATACGGCGCTCGATACCGGGGACCAACTCCGGCTCGTATTCCAGCCGCGGATCGACCTCACAACGCAGCGCTGCGTCGGTGCGGAAGCGCTGCTGCGCTGGTCGCACCCGACACTTGGCGACGTTTCGCCCGCCGAATTCATACCGATCATCGAACGCACGTCGCTCGCGCGCTCGACGACGGCGCTGGTGCTCGACACCGGGCTGAAGCAACTGGCTGCGTGGCGCGCAAGGGGCATCAATATTACCCTTTCGCTCAACGTGTCTGCGGCGAACCTGGAAGAAACCGATTTCGTCGAGCGGGTGCAACTCTATCTGCTAAAGCACCGCGTGCCGCCGGAATTGCTGGAACTGGAAGTCACTGAGAGCGCAGTGATGGAGAAGTCCGGGTTGGCGCTCAGTCAGCTTGCCGCGCTCGATTCGATTGGGATCAGGATCGCGATCGACGATTTCGGCACCGGATACAGCAGCCTCGCCTATCTGCAGCGACTGCCGGCAAAGATCGTGAAGATCGACCGGTCCTTCATCCTCGATCTGGAAACCGGCGAACGCGAGCGCGCGCTGGTGCGATCGATGATCTCCCTGTCGCACGATCTCGGCTACCGCGTTGTGGCTGAGGGCGTCGAAACCGCAGCGGCGGCGCAGATTCTGAAGGACATGGGCTGCGACGAAGCGCAGGGCTATTATTTTGCCTACCCAATGGAAGCAGACGATCTCCCCGCATGGCTGTTCGACAAGAGCGCACCGTCGCGCGCAGCCTGAACGGGGCTTAGCTGCCCGGCCAAATATAGTGCGCGCGCGGAAAGTCGCGGCCCTTCTGCAGTCGTCGTAGGGTCAGGCCAAGCCCGTGCAGCCGTCAGCGGCGGACATCCAGCCCGCCCGCGAGGTAGGCATCGATATCCACCTGGCGGAACAGCGATGCGTCGCCGGGCAGCGAATGTTTCAGCGCGGTAAGCGCCAAGCCCGTGCGCGCCGCGCCGGCGATGTCCTCGTCCGATCGCAGGCCGTGCAGCACGCCGCTGGCGAACGCATCGCCGCCGCCGATACGGTCGACGATACCCGCCAGCACGACCTCGTCGGTCTGCGCATGGCCATCGCGCGTATCGATCCGCGCCGACAACCGGTGCAGGTCGACATGCTCGATATGCCGCGCGGTCGAAGCGATCGTCTGCAGCTTCGGGAAGGCGTCGAACGCCGCTTCTGCGGCCTCGCGCCGACGATCCTCGGAATCGCTCGGGAAGTCGCGGCCGAGCAGCAGTGCGATGTCGCGGTGGTTGCCGAACATCAGGTCGGCATGCTCGACCAGTTCGGTCAGGATCGCCCGCGGGTTGGCGTCCCAGCGTTCCCACAATTTGCCGCGCCAGTTGCCGTCGAACGACACCGCGATGCCGCGCTCGCTCGCCGCACGCACCGCCGCCCGCGCGCTTTCGGCCGGCACCGGCCCCAGCGCGGGCGTGATCCCCGACAGATGCAGCCGGTCGACGCCGTCCAGCAGCGTATCCCATTCCCAAGCGCTGGTTGGCGCCTGCGCGAACGACGAATAGGCGCGGTCGTAGATCACTTCGGTCGCGCGCATGCCGGCGCCCGAGGTCACGAAATACAACCCCATCCGCTCGCCGCTGAGAGCTATGCCGCGCGTGTCGATGCCGTAGCCGCGAAGCGTGGTCACCGCCGAACGGCCGAGGTCGTTGTCGGGCACCATGCTGGCGAAGCCGACGTCGTGGCCGAGCCGCGCCAGCTGCGTCGCGACGTTCGCCTCGGCGCCCGCTACCCACACGTCGAGCTTCGGCGTCTGCAGCAACAGCTCGCGTCCCGGCGGCGACAGCCGGAGCATGATTTCGCCGAAGGCCAGCAGCTTGCCCATCAGCGCGCCAGCCAGCCGCCGTCGACGGCGAGGATGTGGCCCTGGACATAGTTCGCCGCCGAAGACGACAGGAACACCGCGGCACCGCCGAGATCGCTCGCATCGCCCCATTTGCCGGCCGGGATGCGGTCGAGGATCGACTTGTTGCGCGTCTCGTCCGCCTGCAGTGCCGCCGTGTTGTTGGTGGCGATATAGCCTGGCGCGATCGCGTTGACGTTGATGCCCTTGCTCGCCCATTCGTTGGCGAGCAGCTTGGTAAGGCCGCCGATACCCGACTTCGACGCGGTGTAGCTCGGCACGCGGATGCCGCCCTGGAAGGTCAGCATCGACGCGATGTTGACGATCTTGCCGCCACCACCCCCTTTTTCACGGGCTGCGATCATGTGGCGACCGGCCGCCTGGCACAGGAAGAACACCGACTTGAGGTTGGTGTCGACGACCGCGTCCCAATCTTCCTCGGTGAAGTCGACCGCGTCGGCGCGGCGGATGATGCCGGCGTTGTTGATCAGGATGTCGAGCCCGCCGAGCTTCGCGACGGTCTCGTCGACGACACGCTGCACCGGTTCGATCGTCGACAGGTCGGCGGAGACGATCTCGGCCTTGCGTCCGAGCGCGCGGATCTTGGCGACGGTGTCTTCGGCGGGGGTACGTCCGACGCACGCGACATCGGCGCCGGCTTCCGCGAGGGCGATGGCGATGGCCTGGCCGATACCGGTGTTCGCGCCGGTGACGACGGCGACCTTGCCGGTGAGATCGAAGGGATTGGTCATTTCAGTCTCCCCCCTCCCGCAAGCGGGAGGGGCCGGGGGTGGGCTCGCGCTTTCCTCGCGCGCTACGATGGTGGTGAGCGCGCGCCCACCCCCTGCCCCCTCCCGCTTGCGGGAGGGGGAGATTACGACTTACGCCAGCTGGCAGATGTCGAGGACGTTCATGTCGGTATAGTCCTGGTTCTCACCGGCCATCGCCCAGATGAACGCGTACGACTTGGTGCCCGAACCCATGTGGATCGACCAGGGCGGGCTGATCACCGCTTCCTCGTTGCCCATGACGATGTGGCGGGTCGCTTCGCCTTCGCCCATGTAGTGGAACACGCGATCCTTCTCGAGATCGTCGAGTTCGAAGTAGAAATAGATTTCCGAACGACGCTCGTGGATGTGCGGAGGCATCGTGTTCCACACCGAACCGGGCTTCAGGACGGTCAGGCCCATCACCAGCTGCGCGCTGTCGCAGATGCCGGGGATGACCATCTGGTGGATGGTGCGCTCGTTCGATTCCTCGAGGCTGCCGCGCTCGAGCGTGGTCGACTGCGCGACCGAGACGACGCGCGTGGTGAACGCCTTGTGCGCCGGGCACGATGCCAGATAGAAGCGCGCGCCATTCCCTGAGAACGACACGTCGGTCGCGCCCATCGTCACGTACAGGCAATCCTTGTTGCCGAGCGTGAAGGTCTCGCCGTCGACGGTGACGGTGCCTTCGGTCTTGCCGACGTTGACGACCGCGAGTTCGCGACGCTCGAGGAACGGATGGCCCGCGGCCGATGCCGGTTCGGTCTGGTGCGGCAATGCGACGCTGCCGCTGACGACCGAGACGCCACCAATGACCATGCGGTCGGCATGCGTGTAGTTCAGCACGACTTCGCCGTCACGGAACAGGTCCTGGATCAGATAGCGGTCGCGCAGTTCGTCGTTCGAGACGCACTCCATCATGTCGGGGTGCGTGGCGTAATAAGTGCGATCGTACATGGTCGGCTCCGGTCGATGCGACGCGCCGCTAGTCGGCTGCGTCTGGATGGGATGGGTCGTCAATTACATATATTGAAACGCTATCCCACCGGATTTTCGTCGATCCGGTAGGCGCGCCGGACGAGTCCGGTGGTGAGATCATAGGCGAGTTCGGCGGCTTCCCAATCGGCGATGCGGTGCTCGGCAACCAGTCGCGCGAGGAACCCGCAATCGACCCGCCGAGCGACGTCGTGACGCGCCGGGATCGACAGGAACGCGCGGGTATCGTCATTGAAGCCGACGGTGTTGTAGAAGCCGGCGGTCTCGGTCGTCGCTTCGCGGAAGCGGCGCATGCCCTCCGGACTGTCGTGGAACCACCAGGACGGCCCCAGCTTCAGGCAAGGATAATGGCCGGCGAGCGGTGCCAGTTCGCGCGCATAGGTGCTCTCGTCGAGCGTGAAGAGGATGATCGACAGCGTGGTGCTGGTGCCGAACCGGTCGAGCAGCGGCTTCAGCGCATGGACGTAATCGGTGCGCGTCGGGATGTCGGCGCCCTTGTCGCGGCCATGGCTCGCGAACAGTCCGGCATTGTGGTTGCGCGACGATCCCGGGTGGATCTGCATGACCATCCCGTCCTCGACGCTCATCCCCGCCATCTCGGTCAGCATCTGCGCGCGGAACAGCTCGGCATCCGCCGGGGTCCAGTCGCCACGCGTGACCTTGGCGAACAGCGCTTCGGCCTCGACCGTCGACAGGTTGGCAGTGGCAGCAGTCGGATGGCCATGATCGGTCGCGGTCGCGCCGGCCGCGCGGAAGGCGGCGCGGCGCTTGCGGTGCGCCGCGAGATAACCGGTCCAGCTATAGACGTCCTCGCCGGTCAGCTCCGCGAACCGCGCCATCGCCGGCTTGAACGCCTCGTGCTCGACATCGATGACGCCGTCGGGACGATAGGTGGTGACGACACGACCCTGCCAGCCCGAGTCGCGGATGCGGGCATGCGCGGCGAGATCGTCGTGTGCGCCTTCGGTGGTCGCCAGGAAATCGACTTTGAAGCGGTCGAATAGCGCACGTGGTCGGAATTCCGGGGTGGCGAGCTTCTCGGCGATACCGTCGAAATACAGGTCGGCGGTCGACTCTTCGAGCGCGACGTCGAACCCGAACACCTCCGAGAACACATGGTCGAGCCACAGCCGCGACGGCGTGCCGCGGAACAGCGTGTAGTTCTGCGCGAACAGCTTCCATGCCGCGCGCGGATCGGTCGCCGGCACGCCGCCCAGATGCGGGATCGCCAGATCGTCGAGGGCGATGCCCTGGCTGTAGAGCATGCGATACAGATAATGATCAGGCGCCAGCAGCAACGACGTCGCGTCGGTCCATGCCGCGTTGTCGGCGAACCAGACCGGATCGGTATGGCCGTGCGGGCTGACGATCGGCTGGTCGGCGATCGTCGCGTACAGCATCCGGGCGATGTCGCGGGTCGTCGGATCGGCGGGGAACAGGCGGTCCGGATGAAGTTCCAGTTGCCGTGCCATCGTCTTCCTCTCGTTACGGACGTCGCGCCGCGCCCTCGTGGCCGCTGGTAAGCGGTGTCAGCCCTTCGTGCAACCCGGCTTCATGCGGGCGGCGCGACGGATGCGCGCCGGATCAGCGTCGACAGAAACAGCGACGGCTCCTCGACATCCGCCTCCATGCCATCCTCGCCGGCGATCAGTTTCAGCGCTGCCGACCGCGCCATCGATGCGATCGGCCACCGCACCGTCGTCAACGGCGGCCAGACATGCGCGGCGATCGGCGTGTCGTCGAAACCGATGATCGACAGGTCGCGCGGGATATCGAGCCCGCGCTGCCGCGCCGCATGGATCACCCCCGCCGCCATCTCGTCGTTGGATGAGAAGATCGCGGTCGGCCGCGGCGTCAGGTCGAGCAGCCGCTCGGCGGCGACAAGCCCCGACTCGAACGTGTAATTGCCATCGGCGATCATGCTCCGCGGCAGCGCGATGCCGGCATTCGCCAACGCGTCCTCGAACCCCAGGCGGCGTTCTCGTGCCGAGCGGAAGCCGTGCGGCCCGCTGATCAGGCCGATCCGACGGTGACCTTGCTCGATCAGATATTCGGTCGCGCGACACACAGCCTCGCGATCGTTCGATGCGACCGTATGGCCGGTATCGTCCAGCACCACCGAGCCCATCCGGACGTAGCGGCAGCCAATCGAATCGCACAAAGCCGCGACCGAATCATTCTCGCTGACCGGCGGCATCAGCAGCACGCCGAACAGTCGCTGGCGTTCGAGAAAATGGCGCAGATCCTCGAGCATCGTCGCCGACCCGCGGTCGAGCGGCCGCACGACCATCTCGAATTCGCTGCCCCGCAACGCCTCCAGCATGCCCTGCTGCACGTTCATCACGGTCTGCGCATTGGGATTGTCGTGGACCAGTCCGATCAGGAAATTGCGGCGCAGTGCAAGGCCCCGCGCCTGCGGGTTGGGGATGTAGCCGATCTCGCCGATCACGTCCTCGACGCGCTTGCGCGTGTCGCCGTTCAGCAGCGGCGATCGGTTGATGACGCGGCTGACCGTCTTCTTCGATACGCCCGCCAGACGGGCGACATCGTTGATCGTGGGTTGGCCGGTCTTCTGCATCGCGCTATGGCATAGACCGATCATGCGACCGCGAACAGCCTTGCACCAGGCTGATCGAGGGCGCATATTTGACACCGGTTACCGATAGAAGAGGATGCGATGGCCAGGGCCCTCAGGGTCGATCCAGCCGATAGCGTGGCGACGCTGCTGGACGACGTGACTAACGGCGAGAGCGTCAGCTTCGGCGATACCGTCATCACCGCGACCGCGGATATTCCGCGCGGACACAAGGTGGCGCTGGCGCCGATCGCCGCGAACGACGCGGTGCTGAAATACGGCTTCCCGATCGGCTATGCGACCGGTCCGATCGCCGTCGGCGCGCATGTCCATGCGCATAACGTGAAGACCGGGCTGGAAGGCACGCTCGCCTATCGGTTCGATCCGGCACCGACTGCACTAGACGCCGCCACGCCTGCGACCTTCGAAGCTCCCGCAACCTTCGAAGGCTATGTCCGCGCCGACGGTCGTGTCGGCACGCGCAACGAGATCTGGATCCTGTCGACGGTCGGCTGCGTGGCGCGCACCGCCGAACGCATCGCCGCCAAGTCCGCGAAACTGGTCGGCGACGGCATCGACGGCGTCCACGCCTTCACGCATCCGCATGGCTGTTCGCAGCTCGGCCACGACCTGGACGGCACGCGGACGATCATGGCGAGCCTCGCCTCGCATCCCAATGCTGGCGGCGTGCTGATCGTCGGGCTCGGTTGCGAGGAGAACCAGATCAAGGCGCTGATGGCGACGATCCCGCCCGAACGCCACGCGATGATCCGCACGCTGACCACGCAGTTGAGTGGCGACGAGATGGAAGAGGGCGTCGCGCTGGTCGCCGAACTTGCCGCGCTGGCGGCGACGCCGCGTACCACCGTCGGGCTCGACCGGCTGGTGCTCGGCGTCAAATGCGGCGGGTCGGACGGATTGTCGGGGCTGACCGCGAACCCGCTGGTCGGGCGGATGAGCGACCGGGTCACCGCCGCGGGTGGCCGCACCGTCTTCACCGAGGTGCCGGAAATGTTCGGTGCCGAACAGATGCTGATGAACCGCGCCGCCGACGTCGGGATCTTCGACCGGATCGTCACCGTGGTGAACGACTTCAAGCAGTATTTCATCGATAACGGCGAGCCGGTGTCGGAGAACCCCTCCCCCGGCAACGTCGCCGGCGGCATCACCACGCTCGAGGAAAAGTCGCTCGGCGCGGTGCAGAAGGCCGGGCGCGCGCCGGTCAGCGACGTCATCGCCTATGGCGAGCAAGTGACGCATGACGGCCTGACCATGCTGGAGGCACCGGGCAACGACGCGGTATCGTCGACCGCGCTGGCGGCGGCGGGCGCGACCGCGATCCTGTTCACCACCGGCCGCGGCACCCCGCTCGGCTTTCCGGTGCCGACGATCAAGATCGCATCGAACAGCGACCTCGCCGCGCGGAAGCCCGGCTGGATCGATTTCGATGCGGGCGCAGTGCTGGAGGACGGCTTCCCGGCCGCCGAGAACGCGTTGCTGGCGCGCATCATGGATATCGCGTCGGGTGCGGAAACTGCCGCCGAGCGCAACGGCGAACGTGAAATAGCGATCTGGAAACGAGGCGTGACCCTGTGATGCGACTGACAACGGCGACACTCGATCGCCTGACCGTACCAAGCCCGCTCGGGCGCGAAACACCATCCATCGGTATCGTCCATTTCGGCCCCGGCGCGTTCCACCGCGCGCACCAGGCCGCCTATGTCGACCAGGTCCTCACGCACGACCCGCGCTGGGGCATCGCCGCAGTGTCGATGCGGACGCGCGGCACGGTCGAGGCGCTGGCGGCGCAGGATGGACTCTACACGCTCGCGATCCGCGACGCGGAATCATCGATGCGCGTGATCGGCGCGCATCATGATTTCCTCGGGCCGGAAGATGCCGCGCGGACGCATGCGCTGCTCGCCAACCCCTCGGTCGGCCTTGTCACGTCGACGGTTACGGAGAAGGGCTATTGCCTGGCCGGCGACGGCACGCTCGACACCAATCACGCCGACATCGTCCACGACCTAGCCGGAACCGATACACCGCGCAGCCTGATCGGCTGGCTCGTTGCCGGCCTCGGCGCGCGCAAGGCCGCAGGAACCGCCCCGTTCGTGCCGATGCCGTGCGACAATCTCGCGAGCAATGGCGCCAAGCTGCACGCGGCGCTCGTCGCGTTCGCGAAGTTGCGCGATGCGGAGCTCGCCGACTGGATTGCGGGCGAGGTTCGCGTGCCGTCGACGATGGTCGATTCGATCACACCCGCCAGCGATGCCGCGCTCTATGCCGATGTCGCCGCGACGCTGGGCCTGGCCGACGAAGCCGCGGTCCAGCGCGAATCGTTCACCCAGTGGGTGATCCAGGACATCGGCCGGCCGCTAGGCCCCGATTTGGCAGCGGCCGGCGCGACCGTCACCGACGACGTCGGCGGATACGAGAAGGCCAAGCTGCGCATCCTCAACGGTGCGCATTCGACGCTCGCCTATGCCGGGCTACTGCGCGGTGCGACGAGCGTCGCCGAGGCGATGCGCGACGAGGCGCTCGCCGGCTTCGTCGATGCGATGATCGTCCGCGACACCGCGCCGATGCTGCCACCGGTGCGCGGGCTCGACATCGATGCGTACCGTGCTGCGGTGCTGCAGCGCTTCCGCAATCCGGTGATCGTCCACCGGCTCGACCAGATCGCGCAGGACGGTTCGCAAAAGCTGCCGTACCGGCTGGGCGACACGCTGCTCGCCAACCGTCACGCCGGCAAGATGCCGAACCACGTCGTCGCGGCGATCGGCTGCTGGGTCGCGTTCCTGATTCGCCAGGCGCGCGCGGGCACCGCGATCGCCGATCCCGCCGGTGCGACCCTGGCGTCGATCGCCGCTGAGGGCAGCCCCGCCGACGTCGTTGCCGCATTGGTGCGGAACGGGCTCGGCATTCCCGCCGAGGTTGCGGGCGATTCCCCACTGCTCGCCGCAATCCGGGCCGCAGCCACCGACGCGCACGAGGGACGCTGGGACGCGATCTTCGCAGGGTGAACCGGCTCGCTTGTCACTGACACCGGTTTCCATTACGCAACGGCAAAACAAGAAGAGCAGGAGGGGTTCTTGGGCGAACGGCCGAATACGAGCGACAACACGCAGCAGATCGCGCGCACCTTCGTGGAGGCGCGCCGCAACGGCGTCGCCGTCCCCGAGTATCCGGGTGTGCTGCCGAGCACGCTGACGGAAGCCTATGCGGTGCAGGACGACGCGCTGGATCTGGCCGAGGGCGACATCGCCGGCTGGAAGGTCGGGCGGATCAACCCGCCGATCGACGGCATCGACCGCCTGAGCGGCCCGATCTTCGCCGATTCGATCTTCGACAACGCCGAGACGCCGGTGGCTATGCCGGTGTTCGCCGACGGGTTCGGCGCCGCCGAGGCCGAGTTCCTGCTCCGCATCGGCACCGCGCCCGATCCCGCCAAGACCCAGTACACGATGGACGAGGCGCGCGCGCTGATCGACGCCGTGCATGTCGGCATCGAGATCGCCAGCTCGCCCTTCCCGGGCATCAACAGCAACGGCGCGACCGCGACGATTTCCGACTTCGGCAACAACAACGGTCTGGTCGTCGGTGTCGAGGCGGACGGCTGGCGCGACGGCGACATCAATCTTTGGCCGATCGAGCTGTGGATCAACGACGAACGCATCGGTGCGGCCACCGCCGAGACGATGCTCGACGGTCCGTTCGGCGCGGCACGCTATCTGTTCGAACATATGGCGGCACGCGGCATTGCGCTGACCCCTGGACAATGGATATCCAGTGGTGCCGTCACCGGCGTCCACCAGGTTGCGATCGGCGACCGGGTAGAAGCGAAATTCGACGGGCGGTTCGCCGTCACCTGCACGATCAAGGCCCGATAGAGCGCCGCACATGGAGAAAAGACCAATGGCACAGATGGACATGCCGGAGGTCGCCGGCGCGGCCGGGCGGGTCGGGCGCTATCGATGGGTTATCTGCAGCCTGTTGTTCGCGGCGACCGCGCTGAACTATGTCGACCGGCAGATGATCGGCGTGCTGAAGCCGACGATCTCGGCCGATCTCGGGTGGGACGAAACCACCTATGCCGACGTCATCTTCTGGTTCCAGGCCGCCTATGCGATCGGCTATCTGAGCTTCGGCAAGATCGTCGACGTGCTCGGCGCGCGCATTGGCTATTCGGTCGCATTCGTGATCTGGACGCTCGGCCACACGCTGTGCGGGTTCGCCGGCAACGCGTTCCAGTTCTCCGCGGCGCGCGCGCTGCTGGGCGTCGGTGAATCGGGCAACTTCCCGGCGGGCATCAAGGCCGTCTCCGAATGGTTTCCCGCCCGCGAGCGCGCGTTCGCAACCGGCGTGTTCAACGCCGGCGCCAATATCGGCGCGATCATCACGCCGCTGGTGGTGCCGTTCATCGTCGTGACGATGGGTCTCGGCTGGCGGATGGCGTTCGTCATCACCGGCGCGTTCAGCCTGATCTGGCTGGTGTTCTGGATCGCGATGTATCGCCGCCCGCGCGAGAGCACCAAGGTCAGCGCCGCCGAACTCGCCTGGATCGAGAGCGATCCCGCCGACCCGGCCGAGAAGATCGGCTGGCTCAAGCTGCTCGGCTACCGCGAGACCTGGGCGTTCGCGCTCGGCAAGTTCCTGATCGATCCGATCTGGTGGCTGTTCCTGTTCTGGACGCCCGACTTCCTGGCGAAGACCTATAATCTCGATCTCAAGAGCTTCGGGCCGCCGCTGGTCGCGATCTACCTGATCTCCGATATCGGCAGCGTCGCCGGCGGCTGGTCGTCGTCGAAGCTGATGCGGCGTGGGTACAGCGCCAATTTCGCCCGCAAGATCGTCATGCTGGTCTGCGCGTTCCTGGTGATGCCGATCTTCTTCGCGCAATATGTCGACAATCTGTGGCTGGCCGTCGGTATCGTCGGGCTGGCGACTGCGGCGCACCAGGCATTCTCGGCCAACCTCTACACCATCCCGTCGGACATGTTCCCGCGCGGCGCGGTCGGGTCGGTGGTCGGGATCGGCGGCACGGTCGGCGCGATCGGCGGCATGATGATGGCGAAGTTCACCGGCTACGTGCTGCAGACCACGGGCAGCTACACGCTGATCTTCGCGGTTGCGGGCAGCACCTATCTGATCGCCATCACCGTCGTGCACCTGCTGTCGCCGCGTCTGGCACGGGTCGAGGCACGCTGAACCTGCACACCGCGCCAGCCAGACGGGGCTGACCCCGCACCGGCGCAAAGGGGAGAATGACCGTGAAGTGCATGACGTCCATGCTTGCGGTGGCGGCCGTGTTGTCGATCGCCACCGCAACCCAGGCTGCGGCACAGGCCCCGGCGCAGGTCCCAGTACAGGATAGCGGGCTGCTGTTCCGCCTGTCGGCGGACAAGAGCCTGACCGCCGACATCGCCGCTGGCGACCCGGTCCCCAATTTCCGCAGCGGCGTGGACGTCGTGCCGGACGGGGCGATCGGCGGCGCGGCGCGCTGGGCCGACGACGGCTATGTCGCGTGGAACGCGCCCGGCAACATCCGCGCGGAACGCGGCACGCTGTCGTTCTTCTGGCGGCCGCGCCAGCCGGTCGGCGAAGCGCCGTTCGTGCTGTTCCGCGTCGGCTTCGCGGATCATTCCAGCTGGGACATGGCGTTTCTGCGGATCGACTGGAACGGCCACGGCTTCGACGCTTTCGTCACCGACGCCAATTTGTCGCGCGTGCGCGTGTCGTGGAAGATCGACCAGTTGCCCACCGCCGATGCGTGGCGCCACATGGCGTTCGCGTGGGACGAAACCGCGGGCGTGCGCCTGTTTGTCGATGGCCGCGAAGTCGCGCGGAAAGACCAGGTCGCCGATCTCGACATCGGCCTCGACCAGTTCGGGCTCGCCGGCCGCGTGATGTCGCCGCACCAGGTGCAGAGCCGCTACAATTTCATGCGCGGATCGGACTTCGACGAGATCCGCGTCTACGACCACATGCTCGGTACCGCGGACGTCGCGGCACTGGCCGGCAAACGCGACCCCGCCCCCGCTGCTCCCGTCGACGCGGCAGCGAAGCGTCAGGCCTGGCTGCACCGCTACGGCTGGGACCGAGGCTCGCCCCCCGTCCTCGACGCAGACGTCACCCGTGTGCGCAAAGTCGAGTTCGGCGATGCGAAGGATTTGAAAGAATGGATGTGGAAGGGCGTCGACGGCATTGCCGAGACGACCTGGCCCGGTGTCTACAATCGGTCGCGCCTGCCCGGCCGCAACGATTATTTCGAACTCCCCGACTGGAACACCTATGTCGAGGGCGGCAAGCGCTACGACCTGACGGTCCCGGCGGGCGAACGCGTCAACCGTGTCGAAATCCGCGGCGCCGCCTATGGCACGCTCTACTGGAGCGACGGCACGAAGACCACGGTCCTGGCCAAGCGCCCACAGGGCGTCGTCCGCAGTGTCGACAGCATCGCCCCGCGCACCGGCGGCCGGCTCAGCTTCACCAACGTGATGCAGGAGCAGCCGATCCAGGAGATCTGGGCGTACGACATCGGCGCCGGGGCCGAACCGGCCGGCAGCTTCAAGCTGTCCTATGTCGTCAACGCCGCCACCGCGACCGACCTGGCCGCGCTGGGCGATCTCAACACCTACATCGCCGGCCGGTTCGCCCCCGACGAGCGCAGCACCGTCGTCGCGATGCCGGCGGCTGGCCTGAAGGCCGCGGTCGGCGCCGGCACCGGCGGATCGGGCGCGACGGTCGCGCGCCGCGCCGACGCCGCACCGATCGTCCATGTCGTGATCCCGGCGAGCTTTGGCGACGCTCTGCCCGACCGGCCGCTGGCACGCGCGTTCGACTATGGCTGGCAGAACATCCATGACGGTCTCGACGGCATCGCGATCGACATCCCCGCGCTGAAGCTGAAGCCAAACGCCGCCGGGCTGATCCCGCTCAATATCCGCGTGAAGGATCCGCTATGGCCGGGACGCGACATGATCGACCTGTCGGTGTCGGTTCGTCCGAACCAACCACGTACGCTGTGGCTCGACCTACGCGACCGCATCCTGCCCGATGCGAGCCTGTACCTGACCGTCGCCAGCGCCGCGCCCGACTTCGCCGCGACCAGCCTGGACGGTGCAAAGATCCGTCTGATCTTCAAACCCCGCGCTACCGCCCTGCCCGAGCATGTCGCCGACCGGTTCGCGCAGGTGAAGGACAATTGGGGCTATCTGGTCGAGGAGCATACCGCGTCGAAGCGGGCCGGGCTGTACCGGCGGCTGTTCGCCGACATCTCCGACCTGCTCCGCGTCGATCCCGACAATGCGCAGGCGCGCTCTTATTGGGCGGACATCAACTACCGGCCCGAGAATATGCCGGCCTTCGTCCAGCCGACGGCACCCGCGGGCGTGCCGCTCTGGGCATTCCGCCAGCTCGAGGACTTGAAGCGCGTCCGCCATTTCGTGAACTGGTGGATCGACGAGCGCCAGGTGCCGTACGGCGATTTCGGCGGCGGCCTGTCGGACGATACCGACCTGACGCAGCAATGGCCGGGGCTGGCGCTGATGGGCGTCGACCCCGACAAGATCAACGCCTCGCTGCGCGCGCTGTCCGACTCGGTCTACAAGAACGGCATGATCGTGAACGGCCTCGGCTACATCACGACCGACGAGCTCCACGCCTATGAGGAAGGGCTGAACTCCAACGCCGAGCGGCTGTACCTCAACTGGGGCGAACCGCGCAGCGTCGAACGGCTGATGGAGAACACGCTGGGGTTGCAGAGCGTGATCCTGAAGAACCCGGCCGGGCACATGCACTTCGCAAGCAACTGGTACGGCGCGCGGAAAATGTACCGCGAGGGCGCGTGGGAGTGGCAGAAGCCCTATTCCCTCACCGTGCTGCACGGGCCGATGCTGGTCGGGCTCTACAACGCCAACCCCGCCGCACGCGGGCTCGTCACCGGCGTGATCGACGGCTGGATGGCGCATGGCAAACAGGCCGCCGACGGCAGCTGGAGCTATCCGAACGAGATCAACTGGCGCAGCGATGCCGAACGTGCCGGCGACGGCGGTGGCGTCTCGACCCCGTTGCAGGGCGCGTGGGCGGCGTGGCGCTTCACCGGCGACGATCGTTACCTGCGGCCGATCCAGGGGCGCGTCGCGAAAAGTCCTGCTGGCCTGTCCGAATTCGCCGAGAACGCGTTCGACCTGCTGCCGGGCGGACAGGCCGCACGCGAGCGCCTGGCTTCGGGCAAGTCGGACGACCCGTTCGCGCGCTATGCCGCATGGGCGCAGTCGGGCGACACCGCGCCGCTCGCCGCGCTGCATGCCGAGGCGATCGCCGACAAGGCGGCGCATGAGTACATGTACACCGAAGGCCATTGGTGGTCCGACCGGGTCGACCAGCCGAGCGACATCCTGCAGCGCGAACGCCTCGGTGGCATCGCGCTGCGTCGCAACCTGACCTGGCCGGGCAACACGGTCAGCTGGCGGTTCGACGATCCGGAAGCGGCACAAGCTGTCGCAATCCTGGTCCCCGGCGCGACCCGCGACCGCTTCCGCGTCATCGCCTACAACACCACCGCCACCCCGCAGCGTGCGACGATGTCGACTTGGAACGTCACCGCCGGGACCTGGTCGATGCGCAGCGCGACCAGCGTCGACGAGGGCAAGACGCTCGTACCCGCGGGCACGGCACAGACTGTCGCGCTGGAACGCAGCGCGGGAATCCCTGTCACCTTCGCGCCGAACACGACCACCGTGCTCGACTTCGCGCTGACCGCAGCCGGCACGCCGGTCGATGAGCGCCCCGATCTCGGCATCGGCACCGACGATGTGACCGTGAAGGGCCGCACCGTCAGCGTCACCGTCCACAGCCTCGGCGCGCGCGATACGGGCGGCGGCACCGCGACGCTGGTCGACGCGAGCGGGTCGATGGTTGCGAGCGTAGCCATCCCGCCACTTGCCGCGCCGCTCGATCTTCGCCCGCGCACCACGAAGGTCCGGCTGACGATGCCAAGCGGCGCGAAAACGCCGCTGTCGGTCCGTGTCGCGCTGCCCGGAAACGCGGCGGAGGTGACGCAAGCCAACAACAGCGTGCCGGTCCGCTGATGCCGCCGCACCGCCGCGCGGTGATCGGCGGATTGGGGGCCGCACTGCTGTCCCCTGCGCTGGTCCGGGCTCAGACGCCGTCGCTGCGGGACGCGCTGGACCGCGGCGCACGCGAGGCGCCCGAGACGGCGCTGCGCACGCTCGCCAAGTTCGACGCCGACAGTCTCCAAACCGCTGATCGGCTCGACCTGTCCGCGGCGCGCGCAGGGTTGGCGATTGATGCGATGCTGATGCGCGATTTCGGCCGCCGCACTCCGTACCGCGTCACGCCGCTTTCCGGCGCGTGGAAGACGAAACCCGACGCGGCCGCGATCGATGCGGATACCGCCGGTCTCAAGTACGATGCCGAGGCGGGTATCATCCTGCCGCTCGCCTCGCTCGACCGCACCGTCATCGCGCTTCAGGGCGCCCGCGGCACCGCCCGTCCCGACATCACGGCAGCAATCGACCGCCAGATCGCCCTGCTGGCGACGTTGCGCGATACCGCGCCGTCGCAACCCGGCATCAGCGGATTACGCGACGGTTCATCGTGGTACGCATTGCTGCTGTGCCGCAGTCTCGGCAACGGCCACACGCCCGCTGCCGTCGAGCGCCGCCTGCTCGACGAACTCGACCGCCAGCACGCCCGCGCCGCCGCTCTCTTTACGCGGATCGGCATGACGCGCGGCACCGTCGGCGAACGCTATGCGGCGCTGTGGCGCGACCCGCGCTTCCTCTACGCCGACGACGAGGCTGGCCGCGCCGCAGCGGTGGCCGACATGACCGCGACACTAACCGACATGCGCGCGCGCGTACCCAGGCTGGTCGACAACGTCCCCGACTGGTGCCTGAACGTCACGACCCGCGCGCTGACGCCGCAGGAGATCGCCGCCGGTCGGCAGGGCTATCGCGAAGCCCCCACGCCGACCCGTCCCGGCACCTATATCGTCGACCTGAAGGACATCCGCCGCCGCCCGAGCTGGACGCTGCCGAGCGTGGTCGCGCACGAACTGCTGCCAGGCCACATGATCCAGCTCGGCCTCGAAGGCATCCGTCCGCCGCATCCGCTCCGCATCGATTACGCCTCCGCGTTCGTCGAAGGCTGGGGGATCTACGCGGAACAGCTCGCCGCCGACGCATACCGCGATCCACACGTCGAACTCGGCCATGTCCACTGGCTGCTGTTCCGCATCGCACGCGCGCTCGTCGATATCGGCATCCACCTGCGCGGCTGGTCGCTCGCCGAAGCGCGGGGGTGGCTGCTGCAGTGGATGGGCGAGCCCGCCTATTTCGCGCCGTTCGACATCGAACTCGCGCGCATCCCGCTCGAGCCCGCGTCACGGCTGGCGGAAGCGGTTGCCTGGCTTGCCATCGCCGACCATCCACGGAATGCCGTTCTACCCGCGGATGGTCGAAAACGGACCGAACAACTCGCCTGACGATATTGCTCGACGTGCATGTCGTTTTATAGGATGACGTTGCACAATACGGCATAACGTCGAGGGGCAGGATGATGAGTGGCACCGCGAGGCGCGGGATTTTGGCGTTTGCCGCAGCGTTGCTGTTTGCGTCTCCTGCCACCGCCCAGGTCCGTACCTTTGTGTTCGGCACCGCAAAGCCGGCTAGCGGCAGCATCCTCGTCCAGCAGGACCGCGTCTACGCCGATGGCTATGGGTTCGAACCCGGCCGCACCGCCTCCTTCTCGG
>Ga0247813_10000493_pt1 | contig 36516 bp, 59 predicted proteins | sample UWRJL169409C1_FD_180719 | JGI IMG/M metagenome (GOLD analysis project Ga0247813, IMG submission 180719) | Plant litter microbial communities from Arlington Agricultural Research Station in Wisconsin, United States - UWRJ-L169-409C-1 | ecosystem: Environmental > Terrestrial > Plant litter >... | reverse complement strand
CCGGATAATACTACTCAGACTATTCAATTTAGCAATAGCAAAGTTTATACTCCTTTGCCACTAGATCAATATTTCAGATCATTTGATAATGTTCCTGAAAGCGAAGTTGCTGCGACAATAGCCGGAAATAGAGTTATGAGCGGAAACTATAAGGAAAATAAAGATTTGATTGATAAAAACGGAAACAAGGTGGTTCCTGACTATACATTGAATCTAATAACAAATTCGTTTGTTTCTAATAACGTAACCGTAACTCCGCTTAATTCTGTTTCTCCATTTGATTCTAGTGTTATCACCAATGGTAAAGTACAATTAAATTTTTCAACTTCTGATTTTATAGCCGGATCTATAATATATATAACTCTTAATATAAAGGGGACTTATATTATTGGGGAGGACATAACAGAGGATTTATTTAACAACACTTATAATTTTATTTTAGATAAAGACTATGCAAATATTCAGGATTTAGTAGAAGACACTTCTAATGGGTTTAAGGATAATTTAGAAAATTATTTTAGCGACTTTTTAAAGGGTACATCTTTGCAAATTCCAGACGATACAATTATTCCTTTTATTTATAATGGTTTCAAATTAAACGTTATCAATGCCAATGTAATAGAAATAGTTTTTCCTACTGTTAGGTATGAGATAGAAAAAGTCGATCCAGATCCAAATGTTTTTGTAAACGAATACTTTAGAAATGTTGTTACTGTTTCTTCTATTGAATCTCTGGGAAGTAAAAAAAGCTTAAAATCATATAGAAGTTATGAAATTTGTATGATTTACAAGGACAAGTATGGAAGAAAGACAACAGCACTAACAAGCACGAACAATACTATTTTTATTCCGATCAAAAATAGTATTACACAAAATATAATTTCTGTAAATATTCCTTCAACTCAAAAACCTCCAGTTTGGGCAAACACTTATAAATTTGGAATAAAAGAAAACAGAGGTCCTTACGAAGAAATTTACGCCAGCATATTCTACAAAGACGGAATATACAGATGGATTAGATTGGATGGAGTTAATCGAAACAAAGTAAGCGAAGGTGATTTGCTCCTTGTTAAGAAAGACGTGTACAATCCTATTGCGAATGTAACTAAAACAAAAGTAATTGAGATTAAAACACAAGAAGCTGATTTTATAGTCGGAAACAAAGATAATGACGGAAACTTAATTACTGAGCAAGCCGGTGTCTATATGAAAATAAGACCGGAAGGCTTTAGTATTGACTATGGTGAAGATGAATTCAGATATAGCGAAGATAATACTGCTACTCAAAATGATCGACCATTTTCTTATTTAGGCGGTAATATTTTTTCTGCTCCAAGCGGAGATCCAGTAATTTATACAGATGTACCGATAGTTCAAGGTTCAGAATTAACTATAAATCTACATAGTGATTATCATAGAGATAGTGAGCGTAATGATTACAATAGAACCTTTATTGTCAATGATAATTATGCCAATTTTAAAGATTATTATGATGCTGAATTAGCAGGAATAGTTTTTCAAGGAACTTCGGGTGGTATTTTTGGAAAAGAAATGGTTAAAGGAAGATTTGTTTATCTGTTTGGATCAAGACAATTTGTTGCAGATCCAGCAGGGCAATACTATTTAAGGATAGAGGGAACGGCTGCCGGAAACGGAACAACAAGAAGAGGTTTCTTGGACGCTAACTTATTGCTTAGAAGTATTAGTGGATATTTTGTATTTGAAACATTAGGAAAAGAAACTCCAAATGATATTTTTTATGAAACTCCAGATATTTTCACTGTTACAGATGGCGAGCATCAATTTACGAATCACTTATTAGCCAAAACATTTAATTGTTATGTTCAGGGAAATGGAGCTGAGAGCCATCAAATTAGAGATGGTTTCAATGAAAAATACGTTAGCATCGACTTTAGCCCTACTGCAGTAAGTGAAGATGAATACAAGCAGATAAATAGATTTGCTGATATCACTTACTCCGGTGTATATAATTCCAATACCAATGTAAACAAATTAAATGAGTTCAATCTTTATTTAGCTAATTTCAAAGACGATATAGATAAGTCATATGGACCTATCTATAAAATAAAAGGGCTTGATACTAATCTTCAAGTTTTGCAAGAAGACAAGGACTCTATTATTTATTACGGGAAAGATATCTTATTCAATGCAGATGGCACTAGCAACTTGTCCAAAATTGAGGATGTTTTAGGTATTCAAGACACTTATCAGGGAGAATATGGAATATCTATGAATCCTGAAAGCTTTGACATATACGCAAGCACTATTTATCATTCCGATGTAAAAAGAGGAGTTGTCATGAAGAAAACGAATAATGGTTTGTTTGAAATTTCTAGTCAAAAAATGACTAATTATTTCAAAAAACTATTCAGAGACAATGTGATTAATCAGGTAATTGGAAGGTACGATCAATACCATGATGTATATATTTTGAACGTGAAATTCAATACCACTGAATACGTTACATGGGTTTATTCCGATCTAGATGATGGATGGCTAGGTAGATTGACTTTCAATCCGGAAGATATGTGTAGAGTTAACAGTAAATTCTTCTCGTTTAAAAATGGAGAAATTTATGAGCACAATCAGCCAAACGGAAGAAATACATTTTATGGAGAAGAATTTTTAAGCAAATTTGTTTTTAATTTTTCGCAAAATCCAAGTGAAAGAAAAATATATAAAAATTTAGAAATAGAAGGAACTGATCCTTGGCAAATAGAACTTAAAACTGATTTAGAATCTGGATTTATAAATTCAAATGACTTTCAAAAGCAGGAAGGTGTTTTTAGAGCGTATCCAAGGACTTCTAATGCAATAATTGATAATGCCAGTCTAACAGTTCAAGGAATTGGAAACTGTACAATAGACGGATTAATCCTTAATTTCTCATTTTCATTAGAGGGAGAAGTTTCTGTTGGAGACACAATAGTAAACCTTTCAAATCAAGTTGTAGGTATTATTCAAAACAAAACGGAAAATTCCCTAACTTTGACAAGTGTTGCAAACATAGTTTCAGGAGATTATGTAATGTGTTCTAAATCAAAAAGTGCTGAATCACAAGGTTTGTTAGGATACCATATGTTAGTAACTGCATCTATATCGAAAAATACAAAAACAGAAGTGTATGCTTTTAATAGCAATGTAATAAAAAGTTATACTTAAAATTCGCTAATGAATCAAGATATTTCAAGCACAGTAATAAATCATAGTATAGACGAACTAGAATCAGTAATGCTGGAAAATTTTCCAGTGATAGATTGTCCGGTTACAAATCGTTTTACTGATGGAATGTATGTTAGAGAAATTTTTATGCCGGCTGGAGCTTTTATAACTTCTAAAATTCATAAAACACAACACCAGTATTTCATATTAAAAGGAAAGGCTACTGTTTGGATTGATGGAGTTGAACAAATTTTAGAGGCACCACACATCGGGATTACAGAGCCAGGAACAAGAAGAGTTCTGTTAGTTATGGAAGATTGTATATGGGCAACATCACACCCTAATCCAGATAATGAAACATTAGAACAAATAGAAGAAAGAATTATTGAAAAAAATGATAATCCATATCTAACAGAGGACATGAAAAATAAAATATTAAAAATACAAAATACTGATAATCAATGAGTTGGGTAGCAGTTGGGGTTGGAGCAGCTACTGCGATAGCAGGAGGCGTGAAAGCAAGTAAAGCAGCAAAAGATAAAAAGAAACTTGCAAGTGAAGCTGCGAATATGAAAGAGGTTCCTTTAGAAAATATTGCGGAACAACTTAAAGTGTCTACTATTGGTGCAAAAAATAGACAAGAAGGACAATCTGTTTTAGAAGCAACTCAAACGGCTGCTTTACAAGGAGCCGGAACTAGAGCGACACTTGCAGGAATTGGAAGTGTCGCTGCCGGAAGTCAAGCTGTTAATAGAGAAATATCTGCTGATTTAGATCAACAACAAAAAGATATTGATGCACTAAAAGCAGAAGATAGTGCTAGAATCAGACAGACACAAGAAGAACGAAATAGAGCAAAATTAGCAGCTTTATCTAGCCAATATAATGCAGCCAATGATGCACAACAACAAGGAATCGGGAACATGATACAGGGTGCCGGAATGGCTGCAAGCGCAGGTGTTTCTACTATAAAACCAAAAGATACTACAAAACCGAAATTCACTGGAGCCGGAACATCAGTACCAAGTAAAATTGGTTGGAAATCTAAATATTAACAATTATGGCAGGACCAATAGGAGGCACATCTGGATATTTAACTATTAATCCTACACAAAACTATGTGGGTCAGGCTGCGCAAGGAGTTGAAGAAAGCGTTACCAGATTTCGTGCAGAAAAACTCCAAAAAGAGAGACAAAAAATTGAAGATGAAAGGTATCAACAAGAGCAAAGAAGACGAGATTTTAATGACGCTTCCGAGTTCAATGAAAAATACAAATTCATAAGCACGGGAACTGGATTAGATGCTTCTAATAGACAATCTGTGGAGAATGCAAAAAATACTTATGCGGAAGCACAGGATAATTATCAAAAAACGGGAGACAAAAAATACTTGGCTATTGCTGGAAATGCAATGAATAGTGTTAACAATGTAAATGAGATGCCTAAGGCTTTAAATTTAAAAGTCCAAGAGCTTCAAACAAACGAAAAAGCTTATAATCCTGCCAGCTTTAATAAAGTAAAAGATGTTTTAGCTAAAATGACTGCCGGAAATATCATGCAAAGTAATGATGCTAACGGAAACCCTAGATATACATTAATTGACAAAGACGATAACGGAAACGTTACAAAAGTTTTATACAAAGACTTGAACAAAAAACAATTAATGGATCTCTTAACTCCTGTTGATAAATTCAATGTTTCTGGAGAAAAAGGTTTTATTGATCAGTTTCAAAAAAGCGTTGGAAAGGAACGAGAAGTAAAAAAACTTGTTGGCAATAAAGAGGTAACTGAAAAATATACTCCAGGAGCCGAAGAAGTAGCAAAATCTATGGCGAAAGAAGCTATCTCAAATAGATCTGCTATGTATTTCGCTTTAGACAAACTTGGTTTAGATCCGGAAAACCCAGTAAATTATACTGATCCTAAAATACAACAACAGGCTTCTGATTATTTTGAGGAAGTTTTAAAAAGTACTACTCCTTCTACTAAATCAGAAGAAGCTGATTATAAAAAAGCAAACTATGAATTAGCAGTTCAGAAAGAACGAAATGATCAGGCTCAAAGAGCTAAGGATAATGCTAGAAAAGATAGGGAAGAAGCTCAAAAAATAAAAGAGGCAAAAGCAAAAGAGGCAAAAATAGGATCTCCTAAAACTGTAGCCAAAGAAGGATATACAGACAATGGGGTAAAAGTAAAAGTAGAAGATAAAATAATTCCAGTAGCCGACAAAGGATCTAAAGATGAAACTGGATTTAAAAATGCTTTAAAAGAAGTTATTGTCCATAAAGATGGAACTCTTACATATTCATTTGAACAAGACAATCCAGAAGATTGGGTACTTACCGCAGAAGGAAAATCAAAAGTAGCAAAAGATCCAAATTACAAACCAACAACTTCTGACTATCTTCCTCAAAAACCACGTAAAGCAAACTATAAAACAAGCGGACAAGGGGCAAAAGCAAATGAAGTTGAAACTGGTATTTTAACTATTACTAATCCGGATACAGGAGAATTATTTACGAGCACTGTGGAAGCAGATGAATTCTTTAGGAACAAAGCTGGAGTTAAAAAAACTACAACAGTTTCTAAGAAAGTAGCAAAACCACAATCAAAGCCTAAGCAGGTAGTTCAAAACGGAATAACTTATACATTAAACACGGCCACTGGCGAATACGAATAAATCATGGAGCAACCTAAAAAACCTAAATTCGATCCAAATAAAGCTTATGAAGAAGTTTCATCAGAAAAACCGGCATTTAATCCAGATTTGCCTTTTGATGAAGTAAAAAAAAAAGACCCTTCTACTTCTATTATTCAAAAGAAAGAATTGGTTTTGGAACCGACTACTGGTTCTGCGGGTGGGCCAGATACTAAAATAAAAACTTTTACCGGTTTATCTAAGGAGGATTTAAAAACAATTAATCCTCCTAAAACTGCTGTGCCTAAAGTAAACAAAGAACTAAAAACCTTTTTGGACAAAAACGCTAAAACTCTTCAACGAAAAGCAGAACTTGAAGATGAACTGTCGGACAGAACAGTCACTCCAGAAAATCAAGATGAAATATCTAAAAAAACGGATGAATTATCAAAAATAAATAAAGAGCAAGAAGCTTTCAAAGAAGCCTCTAAGGCTCGTGAACGAGAAAGACAAAACTATAGTAAAATTGGTGCGCTTACCGATAGACTAGCTACTGGAAGCTCTCAACTAGGCGCTGATATTGCTTCAATTCCTGAATTAGTTTATGATGTTTTTGCTATACCTCAAAACGCAATAGCCGATACTTTTAATCTGCCTAGTTTTAGAACTAATTCCGAAGAGTTTAAAAAAACAGTTGGGGTTAATAATGCAGTAAAAGATTACTACAAAAAAGAAGTTTCAGGATTAAAACAAAAATCTTTAGAAACCGATATAAAATATCAAGATGGTATTTATGATTCATTCGTGAATGGAGATTACAGCGGAGGATTTGATCAGTTAACCAATAGTTTTGCTGAATCATTGCCGGCAACTACCTCTATTATGGTTGGTGGAGCAGCAATGAAAGCTCCCCAATTAATCGCTGCTTCATCTATGATGTTTGGTGCTGGTAAAAACGAGCAACTAAAAGAAGAAAATTCGGAAATGAATAATAATGTCAGAGTTGCAAATGCATTGGCTACCGGATTAATTCAGGGAGCAACTGAGTCATTAGGGACCGGTAGTATTGGAGCAGCTGCAAGAGGCCTTGTTGAAAGAGAAGGAAGTAAAAAGGCAGTAACTATTTTGAAAGATGGATTAAGCGAGTATTATAAAAATGCTTTGCTGAAAAATCCATTATTAGCGTCTATGTCTGGAGAGGGATTAGAGGAAGCTTTTCAAGGAGTTGCCGAAAACGCAGTGGATGTGGCTACGGGAGTTAAGCCGGCCGATTATAATATTTATCAGACCATGGCCGATGATTTTATTGGAGGCGCGTTTGGAGGAGCTGTTTTTGGCGCAGGATTAAAAGGAATTCAACAAGTGACAAATTACCAGGATAAAAACACGATAAAAACCAATAACAAAAAAGTCTTTAATTTACAGAATGAACTTCAAAATCCCGAGTTATCTCCGGAATCAAAACAGGAAATAACCAAAACCATTGATGGTTTAATTGATACAAACAGAAATCTTGTTCAAAAAAATGTTGAACATGTAGAATCTCTATCGCCAAAAGTAAAAGAAGAATTGTTGAAGTCTATTGACATCACAGAGTCTACACAAGAAAAAGCGAAACAAATAAAACTAGATCCAAGTACAACTACTGAAACTAAACAAATATTATTAGATAATTTAAAAACTGAATACACCAAGGCGAATGATTTAAAGTCTAAAATATTAGAAGGATCTATTTCGGAAGTAGATGTGCTGCCTATAAAAGAACAGGATAAACTTAAGCGAGAGGCTTTAAAACAACTAACAGAAGAGCTTAATCCGGAAGGTAAAAAAAACATTGAGATTACTAATGAACAAATAACAGAAAGAGCAAATAAAAACTATTCAAATCAAATCACAGATGAAGTTAAATCAGAAACAGTTGTTACCGGAGCTACCGAAGCCAAACCACAAGCCGAAATACAAGAACCAACAAATGAAACACAAGAGGTCGAGGAGATAAAAACCGAAAGTCCTCTAAAAAAAGAGTTGAAAAGAATCAATGTTCCACAAAATATAATAGATGCAATACCAGACAACACAACATTGCAGTCTAAATTTATAGTAGATACTGGTGATTTACTTAAAGACGTACAAACTGCAGGAATATTTGATGCAGGAAAAAACAAGATAGAAATATCTAACTTAGTTAACCTGTTTAATGAATCTTCAAAAGATAAAGTTTTATTCCATGAAGCAGTTCATGCGGCTTCTGTGATCGCGTATGATAATCTTTCCAATAACATGGAAGAGATGAAAAAAGTATTAACAAAAGACCAAGTTGAATCTTATCGTTTATTAAAACACACAATAAATGATTATTTAGAAAACTCTTCTAAACTATCAAAAACATTCAATTATGGGCTTACCAATGAAGATGAATTTATTGCTGAATTTGTTTCTAACAAAAAATTTAGAGATTATATCGGAAGAACTTCTCAGTATAAAGAAAGCAATATTGTAAGCAAGGTATGGAAAGAAATCCTTGGGATGTTAGGGATTTCGAATTTAAACCATCTTAAAATTAAAGAGATATCATCCCAAATGGACAATATATTTAAAATTTCCGAAGAGCAGGTGGTTCCGGTCATAAGCAAACAAGATTATACTAAAACTGTTAAGGTTAACGAAAATGAAACAATACAGAAATCAAATACTAATACTGATGGAGGTGTTCGATCTGGAGTTAAGCCAGTGGATGAAGTACGAACTACCGAACAAGAAGATATTGTCGAAAGAAGTGTTTCTAAAACCGTTGAGCCTAATCCAAGTGAAAGAGAAGTTGAAGTAAAAAAAGAAACCATTGAGACTGAAAATAAACCTAAAGAACAGCCAAACAATGAAGAAGTTCAGCCGGACAAGGAAAAAGTTGAAAAAGAGGCAAAACCTAAGAATGATTTTGAACGTAAACCAGGAAAAAGAACTTTGCTTTCCAGATTAATTGAAGGAGGTAACGAAAAAGATATCACAGACTCATTAAAAGAACTGAACGAAAGCTATGATGTAAGAAATCAATCTAAGGCTGATGCCGAAGCTGTTTCATTTGTAGATGAAGTTGGTACTGTTGAAGCAATAAATGCGCTAAAAAACGATCTTATAGAAGAAACAGACATGAAGATGCTTGTTTATAATGAAGTTCTTAATAAGCTTAAAACAGAAATAGATAAAGAATCGTTAAATAATCCGGAAGACAGGGAGGCTCTTATTGCTAAGTTTCAGGAATTATCAAACGACTTTGATAACGCGGTGCGTAAATCAGCTCAGGGACTTGCTATAATGAATTATATCTATAACAAAGATCAATCTTTAAAATACAATTTATCAAAACTGATCAGGGAATATAAAGCCAATGATATCAATGGGGAAATTCCTGCGGAAGTTAAGGCTGAATTTGAAAAACTAACCAATCAGTTAAAGGATGTTGAGGAAAGAATTAAAGAAGCCGAATCGCGCGCGACTAAAGCCGAAGAAGAATTAGCAATCAAAAATATTCAAGAAGATCTTTCGAGAAAAAAGGAAATTTCTACTAAGGATAAATCTGGGTTAACAGAAAAAGAACAGTCAAGAAAAAAAGAATTACGAAATAAATTCTTTGGAAGATTGAATGATGTTACCAGCGTTGCTACAATGTTGGCCGACAAAGAATTTAGAGAATATTTAGGATTGACTTTTAAAGCTGCCAAAGGAGATTTGACTAATTTTTCTAAACAAGTTTTGAAAGAAATTGGAGATGGAGCGAAAAAGCACATGCCTAATTTATTTAAAGAAGCAGAAGCTATATTTAATGAAGTTTCTAAAAAAGAACAACCAAAAGTAACTATAGATGAAAACGGGAAAATAAAAATTCCAAATCAATTATTTAGAGATTATGTAGAAGCCGGAGAAACGGACATAGATGTTATTTCTCAAAAAATAAAAGAAGATATTTCAGTAGAATTCCCAGATGTTGACATACGCGATATTCGTGATGCACTAACTGGATACGGAAAACAAATAAATCCAAATAAGGATGAAATTACCAGTAAAATAAATCGTTTAAAAGAATACGGAAGACTGCTTTCTGCTTATGAAGATGTTTTAAATGGAGAAATGCCTAAAAAAAGCGGTTTAAAGCGTCAAAAACCGGAGCAACAAGCAAGAGAGTTGAGGAAAGAAGTTAATCGCTTAGCGAAGGAGCTGGGGCTTGAATCGGTTAACTTAGAAGAGCAATGGGCAACCGCTATCGATAAAATTAAATCAAATCTTAAAAATCAGATTGAAGACTTAGATAAGCAAATAGCAAACGGAGAAAGAAGGAAAGTTGAAAGAACTGAAACTAAACTTGATGCTGAGGCTGAAACATTAAAATCTATTCGTGATGAAAAAAGAAAAACATTAGATGATTTGGTTGGAAAACCGGAATTAACGGAAGAACAAAAAATATCGCGCGCAGAATCTACTTTAGAAAAGTCAATATCTAAGCTACAAGAAGAAATCGATACGCAAAACATTGCTTACAAAGAAAAACCATCTGCTTTAAATTCTGCTAAACTAGAAAATCTTAGAGCACAGAAAAAAGGTCTTCTTGCTGCTAAACAAATTTTGAGAGAAGAAGCTGGGCTAGTAGAAGAAAAACGCTTAAAAACAGCTAAAACTAGGGCTAAAAAGCAAATTTCAGACTTAGAAGAAAGGATTAAAAACAAAGATTTCGCTAAAAAAGAAGTAAAACCTATTTTAGCTGACAATGAATTGAATAATTTACGCGCTGAAAGAGAGGAAATTTATGAGCATTTCGAGAAACTTAAATACATTCAAGAATTAAAAAACAGAACTAAAGCTAGAAAGTTTTTAGACGCTGCTCTTGAATCTTTAGGATTGCTTCGTGCGGTTAAAGCTTCGTTGGATTTAGGTTTAATTGGTATTCAACTTCGAGGTTTTACTTATTCTGAATTATTAAGAAATCCAAAAGAGTTAGGTAAAAAGTTCTGGAAACTGTTTGGCTCTATTGGTTCTCAGCAGAAAGCAGACAAATCAATGTCTCAGTTGATCGGGCATCCCGACTTTCCATTAGCTAAAAAACTAGATATTGGTATTACACAACCTGATTTAAGAAATGAAGTTCGTGAGGAGATGGCCTCTGGAAATTTATTGAACTTCATCTGGAATGCTACCATGATAGGTACAAGATATTTTGGAGGTGAAAAAGGGAAGCAATTTACAGATACTAAAAGAAAATCTATTGGAGATACTTTGATAGATGAATTTAAAAAACAGTATAATAAATTTGCTACAAACAAACTTGAAATAACTGAGAAAGATAAAATTTCAAGATCTCAACAATGGAAAAATGTTAATGCTTTTGAAGCAGTTGAAAGAGGTCTTTCTGCTTATGGAAATCAATTAAGATTTGAAGAATTTGTCCGTGGAGTAGATAGGCTTAAAGCGGAAGGTAAAGACCCGATAAATCATCCGGAAGACTATGAGGCTTTGGCAAGCTATATTAGGACATTTTCTGGAAGAGCGAAGCCGGCCGGATTTGAAATGAACCAGAAACTTTTGAATGTGTTTTTCTTCTCGTTTAAAAATGCTGTTTCTGTATTTCAACAACTTAATCCTATTTGGTATGTAAGACAACAAGTTATGTCTTCTGATTTTAAAGCCGGAAACTACAATAAAGTATCTGTGGCAAATAAAATGGCCATGGCTACATTTTTAAAGTCAGCAGTTTCTACAATGGCAACAATGGCTTTGTTAACGGCAGCATATAACGCTTATAAAGACGATGATGATGAAGAACTAACGATTGAAAAAGATCCAAGAAGTTCTGATTTCGGAAAATTAAAAATTGGCAAACTGAGATATGATCCATGGGGGGGATATGTTCCATTAATCACCTTATATGCAAGACTCTTTGATGAACAAGTAAAACGTGCCGATGGTTCTATTTATAAAATGGGAGAAGAGCAGTATGGAATTAAAAACAGATTCGATGCTACAACTAGATTTTTGATAAATAAAGAATCTCCTGGGTTTCAAATGTTCCATCACTATATGACTTCAACTCCTAAATTAAATGAAAAAACAGGAGAAATAGAAAGAGTGAACGATTTTGGGCAAACACTTTCGGAAGATGAAGCTTTCTCAATGTATCCTATTTTCTTAGGATCTGTTAGGGATGCCGTAAAAGAAGATCCTGATATGGTTAAATCATTCTTAACAGCTCTTTCAATTACTGGATTAGGAAACGTTCAGAATTATTCTTCTAAGCCAAAATCAGATAAAAAAGAAAAAGGTTCTGGACTGAAGTTACCTTCACCGCCAAAACCACCTACTCCAAATTAAATAATTTATAATCCCTAGCTAGCTACTAGGGATTATTTCTTTTAGATAATCTTCGAATAAAGCATACTTAAAATATCTATCTCCCATAACTCCAGTGAGAGGATTTATGTTTCTAGCATTATTAAATGCTTTTTCTAAATCTTCTTTGGTGTACTTTTTTACTTTATCTGGATGTGGAGGTTCATAGTTTTTAAATTCTTCAAGCAGTTTGAAATTATGAATGGGTCTTACTCCATATTCCGTAACGTGAATACCTTCGTCTAACCACTTATCCAAAAAGTTTTTGGGAACAGTTGGTTTTGTTATATCCTTTAACTGTTCTTTAGATAGTGATTCGTGATTTAATGGGACTTGCTTTCCTGTAACATCTACTAAAGGCTCTCCTCTATTTGAAACAGGATATTGTTCTTTGAATATTTTATTTTGATTGCCTTTTGGTAAGTCAAACTTAAGAAGGTTTTCTTTTTCAATTTTATCAACTGACATCTCAGTTACCTTATCAACTAGTTCTCCTATTGTGTAATTTCTTTTCTGAGGAAAAATGATTCCAAATTCTTTAAGATCATTCATTTTTTGAAGCGTCTCTTCATCAATAGGATCAACATATTCTATGTCTGGCTTTTCTCTTCTTGATGCAATAGCTATTCCCATAGCAATTAGTCTATCGTATGGATAGTCTTCTACTTCTTCCTTATACTCGTTTTTTAATACATCCTCAAACTGATGTAAGAAGCAATTCATTAGAAATTCTTTTTTGGCTTCTGGAGTATCAAGTGAGTTTAGATAAACTATTTGTTCTTTGTTTATTTTTATTTTCATGACTTTTCAATATTAATATTAATTTCTCTATCTCTGAACCACTCACTAGTAGTTTCCCACATGCTTTCTGATTCAAACACATCAGGGCCTATGGTGTATTCTTCAAAGTTCCCACAACCCTGTTCATTTAAGAATAATATCCATACCCCAAGTTGCAACTCTACTGGTATATGATGAAATTTAATATCTTTTTTAAACAATTTATCCCAATTATTAATTGACTTATACTTGTCTATAAAATCATAAAACTCTTTTACTGCTTGCGGATAACTTTCAAATAAAGCCTCCCAAAATTGCTTATCCATAATTATTGTGTTTTTAAACCCTGTCTCCAGTGTTATTGTGTTTTAAATACTCTAATCTATCCCATTCAGAAGCTAATAGCGTTGCTGAAATAATTAATCTTTCTTGGTGAGGCTTATTGCATAATTTTGAAAACCATTCAGGACTCCAGTTTTCTGGAGCTTCATCATTAGGTATTGTATAGCTTAATTTTATCGAAGCTTCAATAAGTTGGCCCTTATCATACCATTGGGGATTTTTAGCATGATGTTCTGCCGTGAAACCATATTTACCTATTTGCTTAATTATTCTCTCTTCTTTAATTAAATCTACTGCTGTTTTCATATTATTTCACATATTTAAATTCCCATTCAACATCTTCGTATTTTATTTGTTCTAAAATAGTTCTTACGCTAACCCAATAAGCATTGTGATCGAACCAAAATGAATTTGATATTCTGTCTTGCGTATATGGAATTCTAATTGAAAGCATTCTATCGGCTAAATATAAAGCTTCTGTTTTTCCATTACTAAATTTAGCCTGATTACTTTCATTTCCTGTTAAGTATCCTGACCCTTCAAACGGATAAACTTTTTGTCCGTAACGGTTAATTAAGTCTTTTGCTTCTTGTAATTCTTTTTCGTTTTCCATTGTTTATTTTTTAGTTTCGTGTTGATAACATATTCTTAAAAATTCTTCGGCTGCGTTCTCTGGAATGGTGGAAATATCTACTGAAAATCCTAATGGGCGAATCTCCTTCCATGTAATTTCCGGCTGGCCCCGAAGAAAAGCACGCATGTCTTTTTGTTGTTTCATAAGCTCAGGTGTTATCTGAGCCTTGTCCATCGCTTTACGAGGCATTATTTAAGCAATTCTGGATTGTCATAAACATTTCCTATAATGTCAAATTCCAATACGCTGGGCTGAATGAATCCTGAGTTACATAAATCATTATAAGTCCAGTTTTCGCCAATCATGGTAGATTGTGTTTTGACGCAAAAAGACAGTGATTTCACAAGACGATGACCTTCGGTATTCTGAAATTCGATTATGTCTCCGTAATATGCGTCAACTCCTGTTTTACTTATTAATCCGGAAAACTGCCCTAATGTATCTCTTTTTATATGAAAATGTTTTTGCTCTTCATCATCCCAATCATTAGGTTCTTTCACTGTTGCGATTATTGTAGCATGGCTTCCATAAAGCATTTTTTGTTCATAAAAAAAACCGTAAGCCCATTCGTTTGAATCTTGTGTTTTACCTCTAAATTTTATTTGACTCATAGCTAAAATAAATTAATTTGAACATTTGTTTCTTTTTTACTCTCAATAACCTCTACTCTTTCAGGATAGATTCTAATGTAGTTGTTCATGTTTTCGATTAGTGGCCCTGTGAAGTTTTCACCATCCGGCATCTTGTCCTTGAATCTTAGAATTTCTGATCCTGATTCATCGTAAAGTATTTGTTTTTTACGATGATAGGTTTTTGTTAGATTTAGCATTATTTTGGTTTTATTGCTTTTGCTTGTTTTAATAATGCATTAGCAAATTTAATTGCAGTTTCTTTATCTAAAGAAATGATTCCGTCTAATTGATCTGATTCAAAAACTATCTGAATAAATTTAAGTTCATTACTTACAATTATATTCGTACTTTCTTCTTCTATTAAAATATCTTTTGTGAATGCCATAATCTTGTCTTATAAATAATTTACACTTAAACTTTCATTGGAGAAAACAATATTCTAGTATGAGTTTCTACAAATAGGACAGGTCGATCAGGTGCGCTAAAATACATTGTCACATCTTCTTCCAGAGTACTCAAAATAGTTCTTAGCTGATTGATATTTAACCCGATTCTAACCTCGATTCCATCGTATTCAAACTCAGTTACTTCCTCTTTTTTGGTATGTTTTAGAAAGTCATTTTCATAAGACAAAGTAATTTTTTTCTTAGAAACTTCCATGACCAAAAACTTGCTATCCTTATCAGATACGGCAGAAAATCTTTTCACGCATCCTAAAAATAATTCGCGACTAATTTTTAAAATGTTTTCCTCTTTAATACTATCAAGTAGCTTTCCGTAAGGAGGCGATTTTACAGCTAATTGAATAGATTCAATAGTTATGTTATCGAAATACACACAAAAGAAATTAGAATTATACTTAATAGATAAATCGGAATCAGTATTTATGGTTTGGCTAATGAATTTGGCAGATTCCGTTGTAAGCATAATTTCTACATCATCTCCATTGTAATCGAATTTCTTTTCGTAAATGGAAACCTTGCTCATGCCGGCAATATTTAGTTTCGAGTCCTCAGATTTTATTAAAATACGATTTAGATTGTCTGTCAGTGAATCTACATAAGGAATTGCTTTCTGGATTCCGTCCACGAACAACTGAGAATCTACTTTAAATGAATCCAGATCACCTAAGTTTGGGCTTTCAGGAAAAAATACTGCCTCTTCTGTAGGTAGGCTGTAATCTCCTATTTTTGAAGAAATGCTCAAAGTGGTTTTAGCAAAACTAATCGACAAATCAACATTTGGCAAACTAGACAAAATACTATGAAGAAGTGATTTCGATACGCAAAACGAGAACTCTTCATCGCTTTCTATCTTCATTGTTATACTTGCTCTAGTTTCTTGATTGTAGGCCGTTATTTTGAGTTCGTTTCCGGATACACTAATCAGCAAATTACTCAATATCGGAAGAGTAGTCCTGTCTTTTACAACAGGAGCTACTACGTTGATTGATTTTAATAAATCAATACTATTTACGGTTATTGTACTCATTATACAGCGTATTTATCCACAAATTCATCTAATTTATCCACCGGAATTCTGTCTAGGTTTGCAAACATTTTTTCCAAAGCAGAAACGGTCACAATATTATCTTGAAAACCATCAGGGTATTCGAAACAATTTGGTCTATCTTGTACTTGTTCTGTAAGTGAATCAATCTCTTCATCTAGATCAGTTATTCTGCTTTCTAGTTTTGAAATTGAATTTAAGTTTTTCGTGATGTAATTTAAAATGTTTTCCGTTTTGTAATGGAACAATTTATTTATCGTTTCCAATTCATTAAAAATTTGTTGATTCATTTTATTTGATTTAAGTGTTATTTGTATCTATTTAATATATTATGTTTTTCCTGATACGCTATTCTTGCATTATAAGCGTCTATTTCTTCGTCAAAAGTACCTAAGACAATTCTGATTCCATTATTTGTAATCCGGGATGAATATCTACCAGTTTTCTTTACTTTCATAACTCCAATATAAGGAGAGGACATTTTTTTATTCTTTAAAGCATGACATACATTTTCCATTGTATTAACCCATTCCAGATTAGAATAATGATTATTAAAGCTATCTAAGTCTATGTGATTCACAATTTTTAGATTATGTGGATTAGGAACAAAATGAATGGCAACTAATATATGAAGTCTTTTGTTTTTTTTCAATACCGTTCTTAGACATAGAAACACATTTGTATTGATTTCCTATCTCACCAGTTACAGTTCCTGTAGTTATTTTTTCTGGAACTAATCTTTGCCCAATTTTGTTTTTACTAACAATACGCTCTTTTATTTTAAATCTTCCAATATTACTTATTTGATAAAACTCTTCAAAATCAATAACATTCTTCCACTTTTCCTGAGTGTTTGTTTTTGGCAACGGATAACCTGGAGTTAAATTTTCCATGATTTAATAAGTTATAGTTATTTCTATTCTAGCGTCGAACAATTCCTTTATTTCCACAAAACGACAAGTCTTTTCTTTTATAAACGCAACAGTGTCCTGTTTTATTACATTGTCTAAAACTAAGGTGTCATTTCCTATTTTAGTCCATAAATCAGCCAGATTATCTAAATCCCAAGACGGAGAGTAATCTTTCTTTGGTGGGTTCCAAGATATTCCGGTTTTCAAGCGTCGAACATCTCCATGATTTAAAACGGTATGAAATTCATATAGAAGCGAAATGTTATTCGAGGAAATATTTAATCCTTTAAATTCGGGATCAATATTATCTGAGAAATGCTCATGTAGATGATTCACAACAATTGCGCGTGAGAAATGATTCAAACTCCCATCGTAAATAGCCTGGTTGTTTATCTTCATGTACTTGTCGGCTTTAATTTTGTTGTTCGTTTTTCGAACGTGAGTCAATAATGGAATTGTTAATTTTATTTCTGACATATTTTTATGTGTTTATTTTAAATAACCTAACTCTCTGGCTTCTTTCGGATGGGAATGAATCCAGTTATGACCCTCTCGGCTTACAGCAAGCCATGTAGATGAATCCAAATAATATTTTGCTCTATCTTTACCTGAATAAGTGTGATGAACCTCTACAGTCGGTTTTTTTGTTATCGGGCAAATCTTGTTTTCCGGCTTTCCAAGAAAAACTATTCGGTCTGCGGAATACTGCAGGTTTTCTATAGAACGTTTTTCCGAAACCTTTTTTATTGCCTTTTGTGGCTTCTTAGTTCCGGATATTTTATTTGCCTGATATTCTAATTTAGCAGAAATACATTCTTGATCCTCACAGAATTTTTGTAAAAAAACTTTTGGAACGAATTTCTGATTACACGATAAGCACCTAGGCATTTTTATTTAATGAATTAATATCGATTGCTAAACCGGCAGGAATTAATCCATGAACATCAAAATACCACTTGTAAAGTTCTTCGAATATAAAGTGTTCTAAATATTCGCAATAAGTATAATCTGTTGAACAATTTTGAAGCAATTCTATTCTTTTTTTGTCGTCCCAAAAGTGCATTGGTATAAATTTATATCCATTAACCTCAATTTCTTTTATGAGGTCAGAAATTGGGCGCAGTATTGGTTTACGCGTATCAATCATAAATTGAAATCCATCAACTCTTAAATCCCTAATTAAAGGAGATACAAAATCATTCTGCGACATCATTTTGAGTCCATAAGGTAGATACCCAGCAATATGTTTTAATTCTAGTTTATCTGCTTTCATACTAATTCAAGGCTTTTAGCTACATAGCTATTTCGTATTCCGTTGTCCCAAAGCACAAGAATTGGATTGTAATCTCCAGTAATTGAAACTATAGTTCCTTCAATGTCTTTTGGATTGTATTTATCTTCTGTGTAAGTTCCGATTAGTCTTACTCGATGTCCTACTTTCATGATAATTTATATTTAGGTTTAAAATGCTGAGTAAAGACTATTCCTTTTTCAAGTAATATAGCATTTGATTTTCCTCTTTTTAATTCTGAATTTTTATAACCGTAAGTTTTTCTAAGGAATTGTTTTAATTTATCAGAACTCGCGTCTTTAATAAAAGTTCCATCAGATAAAGTTGCATCACGTGAAACAACAATCATTGGGTTTTCTATTTTAGAATAAAACTCTTCGTCAATATCAAACAATTCAAATAACTTTTCCTTATTAGCTTCTAAAATATGGCATTGAAAACTATTTGTTGTTCTCCATCCATTATCTTGGGTAGCATGATAAAAAGGGAATTTAAAATATCCATCATCCGCATGAATTCTAAATATTTCCCACGCATCTCTTTCTGACATTTCGCTTAATTTCTTTTTATTAATCATGGCTCTACATTTATTCCGTTAATACTATTTTTTAAATTTTCCATTCTCATTCTTAAAGCATAATTTACTTTTTCATTTAAAGGCTTATGCCCCATAAAGTTATTACAATCTTCGTGGGCTAAAACCATATTTGATAAATTATTCAATCCTCCAGAAGTAAGAGATATTAAATGCTCTAGTGTAATATCATCCAACAACGGTTTACCGCAATAAAAACAATGGCACCCATCTCTTTTAACCAAAGCTTCTTTTTCTTTCTTATAATTAGCTTTCCTGCCAACATTTAAAGGTCTTCCATCCCATTTCTTACCGGTTGTAAAACAAATAAAAGCATTTTGGGCATAGGGATTGGAATACTTACCCGATTTGTATTTTACACCGGTTTCCGATCCCTCGAAACGAATCAATTCAAATTCGTTTGTACAGGGAAGAATTTCTGCTCCGTTTTGCTGTAGCCAAAGTTTAAATTTATCTTCCATAGCGATTCGTTGTTGATTTCTATTATACAGGGACATCGTTAATACTAATTAATTTTATCCCGAATACCCACTTTCGTATTTCCTTTACTTGAAGATAGGCTCCTGATTCTGTTTTATCTTCTATTTCGGCAGTGTCAAAATCTTGCTCTTCTTTTCCGTGCCTATACCAGTATTCAAAATAGTACTTGTTCATATCCGATTTGTTTTTGTGCGGTTTCGGTAAGTTGTAAATTATATTTTGAAATGTCTTCGATGGTTTTGATTCCTATTGACAAATACCATCCTAATTCACATCCTTTATTCCAAAAAACATTGAAATCAGCGTCTTTTAATTTAATCGTTTTATGATTTTTGTGGTCTTTTATCTCAAACCCCTCAAACAAAACTCTGTATTTTGCTTCTTGGTATTCTACACATGGAGGGCTTGCGCATTTGTTCCCTAAACTACATTCGGGTTTTTCCAAAACAACCCAAACACCATTAACTTTTTTACAAGGAACAAACATTCCTAAAGTTAAAGGTTGGTCTAGAAATCTAGCATAATCTCTGTGAATATCCGCAGCATCCTTATCTAAAGAATCTTGGATGTCTTGCAAAACAAATTTGGTCATTGATATTAATTTCATAGGTATAAATATTTTTTAATAGTTACTTCACAATGTTCAATAATACTCATAAGAGCTTCTTCTTGGTGATAATCTGCGCCCTTGTCAATTAAGACCGCAGCTTGTTTTCGGTGCTTCAAAATATCTCTGATCGGAGTTTCTTGAAAAATGGAAAGATCTTGATGGGCAATCCCTCTGATCTTCTCCAGTCGGGCTATGGCGCTTTGTACTGTCATGGCTATTTATTTTTAACGCCTAAAGCTTTTTCCTTTAAACTCAATTATATTAAACATTTTAAAAATACGATCATAAAGCCTACTTCCATACTTTTCTTCAAATTCATCAAGAGCAGCCGGAATATCATTTTCACATCCGTCTTTAAAATTGCAACTACCATGGGTGAGCAGATTGTTTTTTTCTCTGACTTCAAGAATATCCTTCATTAAATTCATTTTGCCAAAGTTTGAAGCATGGCGCTCAGTTTTAATATCATCGAAATAACGTTTCCCTGTATTCATCATTTTATCAAATTCCGGCCTTGTAATTACTTGCTCATTTGAAGCGGGATTTATTTTCTCGAAAAGGTTTACAACTTCATTTGTAGAATATCCTTTGAATGTTTTAGATTTAACGCCTTTAAATATTTTCTCAAAAGTAGCCATTACAGCGGTTTTTCCATTTCCGAAATTCCCAATAAGTAATATGCCTTTATCAAAACTTGGTTCTGATAATCCTGACAAGTTTTTGCAGAAAAAGAAATTTTCATCTTTTAAGAAATAGTACATTATAGGCTTGATGTTTTCTAAAATTTCACCATCATAAATAAATTCTTTTCCATGCAATTCCTTAAATGTTTTAAGAAAAGTATTCCAGAGTTCTTTTTTTGTAAATGTTTTTTCAACTTCTACAACTGATTCTCTAACTTTCTGCCAATATATTTTTTGATTCTCTTTTTGCTCTTCTGACTGAAAATGAATTTCTTCAAAATCTTTCATTTGATTAATTTCTAATTCAGACAAATCATCTTGATTTAGTGATTTTAGAAAATTATATCTGTTGAAGCCAAAATCTAAATCAATTTTATTTACCGGCAAACTTTTATCGGTTTCTTGTTCTGTTAGCGGTTTCTGGTTTTGATCCATTATGTATTGTTTTTTTTCGAATTAATAGTTGCGATATCTGTTCTCTTAGTTTTGAAGTAGATAAAATGTTTGGCTTCCAAAAATCTCCTTCTTTGCTGTTAAGGAAATTATATGCATCTCTAAGATTTTCTATAGTTACGTTTTCTTTTTCAATCATTATCCGAATTGAAGGAATATAATTTTTATAAGTAGCTTTTTCCTGTACAGCAAAAGGCGATTCTTTTTCTTTTAGATTTTTAATAAAAAGTAATTGAAAATTCCTGGCTATATCGAAATAAGAAATTAACTTTTCGTCAGCATCAATTTTTAAATCATTGATAATAAAAAACAACTTATCGTCAGAAATTTTAATTTCGGACAAAAGAGAATTATTTAGTATAGTATTAAGATTCTTATTCTTTGTCTTATCTACTTCTTTGTCTATATCTATATCTGCGATGTTTTGCGATACCTGTGCGATCGGGGTGCGATCGGGGTGCGATGGGTATGCGATAGATAAAGCTTGATCTAAAGTTATTTCTCTTTTCATATATCTCTCGTGAATTAAGGGATGCCAACGTTTTAAGTTGCCTATTTCCCCAGATCTACTTTTGTCAGTGCTATCGTTCTGAATATCGTCTAATTGTTCGTTTAAAAAATCTATTACAATAAAATCATTAAAACATTTTATAACTCTTTTTGAAATCAAACAGTCTAAATGCTCTTTATCAATTTCAATTTCAGCATCATTATACGAAAGAACACACTTTTTATTCCAATAAACAGAATTCAATCTCATAAATCTAGCTTGTGTAACTTCTGGGCATTTTTGTATTTTACCCATCATCCAGTCTTTAGGAGTGAACTTAAACCAAGGTAATTGTTCCATAAATCATACAGTATTAATTTTATTGATTTCAGTTCGAAGTGTTTTAGCGAATTTAATTGCTGTAGATTTGTCTAATGCAATTGGAACCATTTTACCTTCCTGTTCTATTTGAATACTAATCCAGTGTTCGTTGAATTCAGAGTCAACTTGTTTTAAATATTCCACTTTGATGGTATCGCCAGATCCGTGGCAACAAAGAAATTTTAGGTCGAATTTAGCCATGATAATTAAAGGTTTTGAGTTCCAGTAAACTATTAGTTGATTAATAGCAAGAAATCCTATTGAATCAGCCGTTGTCGAGAGGGCTTCATCAATAGGAATCTGTGTAATATTTTTAGGTGGGATTTGTACTGCTCTCGACTTCAATACTAATGCAAATATAAGTATTTATTTTAAATCCACTCTGGATTTTTTTCTAAATCTTCTTTCAATGCTTTTCTCAGAGCCGGAAGAATTTTTTCAGCGTAATTAATGCATGACTTTTCTACTTTTTTATTGTAGACAATATATCCCATGCCAGTTGCTAATTTTCCTCCAAAATATTGTTCGTTAAGTCCAATTAAAAATGTCCTGAAACAATCTCCAAAAGAACGCCATGAATAAGAAAAATTACCCCAATCAGTTACGGAACCAAACATTCCGTCATTTGTTATTACAACTTGTCCAAGCCAAGATCCGTTTTCCGAATACAATGTATATGATTTGCTTTTTACTTCTGCCATTATCGTGTTATTTTAGTTAATTCATTTTTTAGGTCTAGTGCGCCACGTTTTACGGCTCCAGTTTCCTTGCATCCACGTATTGCGTATTCGTCGGAGGCAATTCTTAGTTTGGCTGCCTGTAGCTTCTTTTGGAAACGAACAATTTCGTACTCCACATCAAGTATGTCTTCTAGTGTCATGGTTTTGTATATGTTTCGTTATAATAATGTTCACCTTGAATTTCGCTAACCGAACCTAGATCGAAAGAATTGATTATTTGTTCTTTTTCTTTATCCATTGCTTTAGCGAATTTTGAAGTTATTTTTTGAATAAATTCTATTGGCATATCTAAAACATCATCGTCTCCAATTATTTCATTATAAAGAATTTGAATTGCTGTTTGCATGATTTTTAGTTTTAATTCCTGCCTATATCACAAGGCAGGAGGGGTTAAATTATTTGTTTATTTCTTCGATTGCTAAAACAACTCTTGAAGTAAGGTAATCTTTATCGGCTTGAGGTACTTGAAAGCGAATAATGTTTACGTTTTCAATTCCAGTTTCACGGTCGATATAAGGAAGCTCTCCTTCTTTTGCGCGGGCAACTAGCCAATATGGTTCCGGAAGTTGACTGTTGTATAACTGAATATCCTCTAAATCTTCGTAGTAAGGCATGAAAACTATTAGTTCGGCATATTTTGCACCTAAGATACAAGCGTTACTACAGAGTTGCCAATAATACTTTTCCCCTTCCTTAGAATCTTTTCGGATTTGTTGGATAATAACATTTCCATCGATAAACCTTTTTTTAACAGCGAGTAATCCATCAAAATGATAAAGCCTTTTTATTAGGTTGTAATGAGCCTTACGGGTTAATGGGCATTTGATATCGGTAACGGTGTCGACAACCGAGTCTTCAATTAGCTTTGTACCATCCGCTGTGCCCCTCCATTCCGGATATAAAGGATGAATTTCTGTTTCATCTGAATGTAGAATATACTCGTTTGGAAGCAGATTATGGACAATTGGCTCGCAAAGCTTTCCCCATGCCATAGCTTTTACTTCCATGTCGTTTTCCAAGGAATGCTTATAAAATCTTTCGATAATACATTCTTCTACGTAAGTGTAGAATGGAACTCCTGGTCCATCAATTGTTTTTCGAGTTCCTGATGGATTTGCTAACTTGTAGGCTTTTTGCTCTTCCTCCGTCATATCACGCCTTCCATTTGTAGTAAGAGCCACAATTTCACTAGAAGTAATCATTCCGGTTCTTTTATTTGATAATGCCATCTTTCCACTTTTTTAAGTCCCTAAGAATTTTGTCGTAGCTATTTTTTTCCTGCTTGTCAATTACTCGTTTCACATTATCAAATTCTTCCGCAGGGATAAAATCGGCTATTTCATCGAAAAGTTCCAGTATTTCCATATACTTGGAATCTGAATCATTGCTTGTATCTACTTTTATTTCCCTAAAATCGTCTTTGTTGTAAATGTCCGCAGCAATTCCAATTTCAGCAGCACACTTTTTTAAGCAGTCGGTAGCAGCGGATTTGAAGTCATTTCCAATTGATAAGGGCTGTTGGCTTGGTCGTGTTTCCTGAACTTGTTTACCGTACTTTTCTACCATCTTTGGTGTTCCGTCTGGATTGAAAACTTTTTCAGTTTTATAAAGTATTTCTTTGTTGCCGTATTGGGTTTTTACAATTTGTTTTCCATTACTTCGACAAGTTAATTTTCCTTTTACCACAACCTCTCCAAATGATATTTGATCAGATATTATATCAAAATCCCAGTCCCAGCCAAACATAAGGTTAAGGCATTTTTTTATGTAGCCTCCAGAAACATAATCCCATGTTCCACCACCTTTAGCGGCTCTTTGTTTTACATACTGTTTCGGAGTTTTTTTTAGAATTAAAGCTAATTGATTTTTATTTAAGCTATTATTATCAACTAAACTTAAGTCTTCTGCATTTACAAGGGCTAAATCGCTATTTTCTGCCATGATATTTATATTATTCTGTGAATAAATCCTTTAATACATCTGAATTTTTTGTCCGGAAAATTCTTTTTGGAATAGGTAAAGAATACATCGAACGATCGGCAGATAAAATAATTGTAATCTTGCCAAGTGTCTGTAATGAATTCTTTTTTACTAAAACTTTCTCCGACTTCCATAGAAGTTAACTTATCAGAGACTTTGCCCTGATAAGTGTTTTTGTGTTTTGTCATAATTATTTTTCTTCTTTATTGTAATATAAAAGATAATAGTACATTTGTTTTTCTTCGTCCCATCCGCGTTCTAAGAACCTCTCAGCGCTTTCCGGATTAATGAAATCCATTTTGATTGTCATTCCAGTATCAAGAGCAATTGTCCCTTTCCATTTTCGTCGGGCATCTGTAACTGCAGTATTTGAAATTGGAAAGCTCGAAACGTCTTCGATTGAATATTTTTCGCCTTTATCCACCTTGAAATTTTTGAATTCTGATATCAGATCTGGATTGTCCAGAACCTCATTCAGATAAGCAGATTCTTCGAATTCATCGTTTTTGGCGAAGTAATTCATAGAACGATTCATGAACATTACTTCTTCTTTTTTGTCTTCGGACGGAGCAACAACTTCTTTGGCGAAATCCTGAGCAAATTTTAAATATTTTTTGGTCAGGAAATTTTCGTCTTCAAAAGCATCCACGGAGAGAAAATGTTCGAGCCAGTAACGAGAGTCATAGCGATTAGAATCGTGAACCAGAATCTTGTAACCATCTTCTTTTTTGTAATTGAAGATAAGCGCGCCTTTGTCTAATTTGTCCAAGGAAATTCCTTGTTTTAAAATCATATCCAAGTGGCTGCCGTTTTCTTCTAATTCTAAGAAGTCGTTTTTAATTTCCGATTTAAAAATTCCGATGGCATCAACTATATTGTTGTCAATTGAAAGATTTGTGAAATGAACAACGTAAACTTCTCCTGACTTAATATGTGGATGTCCTCCCTGCTCGAAAAGATGATTTGTGATTGATCTTGATGCATTATGTACTATTGAAGGGTTTTCAAAAATACTGGATACAGAAACAAACATTTCGTTGTATTCGATATCAACATCATGAGCGAATTGATAATAAACTTCTTCTTTATCTCTAAACGGTTTAAGAAAGAATTCTTTGATAAGCGGGACAATTTCGTCACTTAGCTTATATGGTTCGTCCGATAAGAATATTGACTCGTTACGGCTCTTATTTCCAATCTTATGAATGGAAATATATTGTATTTGTGCATTGAATAAATTAATCATGTGTATTTGTTTTAAGGATTAAACTGGTTCTTGATCATTTGGTTCGTCATACTCATTGAAAACACGATCAATAATTGTGTTTAAAGAGTGGCTGTCTAGTTTTTCTGGATTCATACCTCTAAGTATATCGATCAGGACAGCAAAATAGGCTACATCCACTCCAATTAACTGTTCTTCAAGTACTTGCGGATCTTTTAAATTCAATTCACTAACTTGAAACATCATTTTTAACATCTCGCCAGCATTTATTGTCCAGCCTCTATGAATGAATTTTTTCAATCGGATAATAGAAGTTAATGGGTAAAGACTTCCTTGATATTTCAAACACTTTGTAAGTATTGATTCAAGGGCAGCCTTATTTGTTACAAGTCCATCTTCAAACGTGAAATAGTTTGTAGCATGAATGAAGTCAAATGTTTTATGAATTTGCTCGGCATCTCCATGAAAGCGCAATACAATCTGAATATCATCAGTTAAAGAGATTGCGTTTTGAGATAAAAAAGAAACTTGATATTTCAAAGGAACTCCTCCGGCATCTTTAACAAGATCTTTTCGTTCTCCAATAGATTGAATGTTTAATTTTACCTGATCCTCTTTTAGATTTTTCAAACGTACCGCCATTTCGGAACTATCATCTTCAATGTTATAATTTGAAATTTCAGTATGTTTTTTAAGATATTCTTTTCTTTTCCTTCCATCTAAAACTTCATCTGAATTGACATAGTACTTTGCTAGTCTGATTAAAACATTCATGTCTTTGATGTAAATATCATAATCATTCACTGGAATATTTAAAAGCATAGAAGTGATTGATCCTCCGGAAACCAGAAGATTATCCCTTACTTCTTTTCTAAGGTTAACATCTGTAATAGATGTTAACCAGTCTTCAAGTTTTGTTACAAGAACCTTTTTTATCGTTTTTAATTGCATGGTTTTTAGTTTAATTAATTAGAACCGTATCTTACGTCCCGGGCTTTCTTTTTACCTACTTGGGTGTTTATGTATGGCAGCGTTTCGCATTCCATTACCTCGTCCAAAACTTCACTATGTTCATTATAATGGAAAAGTTCTCCAATACTCACATAACGAAGTCTTCCGATTTCCGGAAGAAAATCTATATTTACCGAAAGAAGCAATGTGAGTTCCAAGTAAATTTTATAATAAAGGAAAGGAAATTCTACGGTTGTACATTCGTATTTAAAAAAAGCGACAACATTTCCGCTTACTGATTCCATTGCTGCAAAACATGAATTCAAGTTTGATAGTTTTTTTATGATCTTAGACTTTAGATCTTGATTATTAAAAATCCCGTCAATGTCAATTGAAAGTACTCCACTCATTGATAAATCAACAGCTGGAATATAACTTCGCTTCGCTTGATTTCTTTCTTCTTTGTCTGAAATGGTTTTGATTCGATCTAGTTCATAAACATAATTATAAATACCAAAAGATTCAAATATTGTGGATTGATTTTTAATCAAGTCAATAAATTCGAATTCCTTTGTTTCTTTACGTTCGTAAACGCTACTGTAAGCAATAATTTTTCTTTGCATTTTAGTTGATTTTAGTTGGTGCATTATAATTTGTTTTTAGCCACGTGGACAATGATTTTTCGCCAGAAAGTTTGAAGTCGTTGAATATATTATCCCATGAAGCCTCTTTTTGTGCTTCTTTTAAATCTACTAGATTCTGTTTTTCAACGATAGGGATTAATTTTTCTACCAAAGACTCGTTAACTGGCTCGGCAACTATTAGCACTTCTTTTTCGTCTTCTTTTTCTGGAGCAGCAACTTCTTCGACAGGATTAGCGATTCTGTTTTCGATATCAGAAATCATTTTATCCCATTTGGAATCGTCGTAGGTTTTAATATCCAGGACATCAATAAAATATTCGTGTCCGACAAATGTTTGTTGGAAATCGAATTTCAGGCCCAGATCTACAAGTTGTTGAATTCTGCTATCTACTTTTAATTGGTGAGCGCTTTTTTCTTCTTGCTCTTTTTTTACCAATTCAAAATCAGCTTTTTCTTGGGCGAGTTTTTGTTGCTCGGCATCAATTTTAGCTTGTCTACGATCAGCGATTTCTTTTTCTCTTAACGCTTTTTCCTCTTCCTGCTTTAGTTTTTTAGACATATCCAAGAAAGCCCTTTTCTCAATGAATGATTGTTTAAGTCTTCCTTTTCGTTCTTCGAAATCATCTTGGAGTTCCTGGTAATCAGCATCTGGAGCTTCATTAAATTCCTTTAAAGCAGCTAAATAATCACTATCGGAAAGGGCAATAATTTTTCTATCCCATGTAGAGTAGAAAACATCAATACTCTCTTTGATTTCTTCTTTTCGCTTAAGATCAAGTTTTTGTTTTTCAAACTCTTCTTTTTCTAAACGGGCATTTTCCGCATCTTCCAGAAGAACTATTTTGTTATTTAGAATATCTGTAAGTTCTTCTACTTTTAGAGGAAATGATTTTTCAAACTCTTGAAGAGTTGTTGCGTCGTAACTTGTATAGGACTCATAGAACTCACCAGAAACCTTTTCTATGTCTCCGAATACTAACGAGCTGAATTTTGCTTTCCATTCACCTGAGTAAGTAGAAAGAAGTAATTTGATATTATCAACTCTTTCTTGTTCCAGACGAATTTTTTCTAATCGCCTTTTTTCAATTTCGGCTTCCCAGACATCTACAGAATCCTGACGAAGAGTTTCCTGTATTTTGACATCGATAACAAGTGAGTCATATTCTTTGTCAACGACATCCAAAATACGTTCTTTAATTTTACGCTTTACGTCTTTTTGCTCCTTTTCTAACCCTGTTCGCAACGACTTTACGGCTGTCCTACTCTTTTTTGCAGCCTCGTATGTTTCAGTGCTGATTATTTCTATAACAGGATTTGCATCTATTACAGATTTAATTTCCTCTTTTTTACCTTGCAGTTCCGGAAGCTGCATAACTGAAAATTTCTCCAAATTCAGTAATTCTAATTTTTCTTTAGGCATAATATTTATTTAAATTAAAGTTCATTAAATTATTTGTTTAGTATTTCGAATTTACGTTCTGGTTTTATTTCTCTAACCACGTCAAACTTTCTAAGATTCATTTTTACAGTGTGTCCGTATTTGTTTTTAAACGTAACGAATTGATGCCATTCACAGGAATAAATTGTACACACTAATGTACAGAAATGATTTAGCACCGTATAAGTATTGCCTTTAGTTGTTGAATTATTAGTTTCTTTTGCTAATATCATACTGGAAGGCAATGGATTTGGTTTATCTTCTAGCATTCTCTTTCTATCAGCTACTAAATCAGATTGAATTTTAAGCTTTTCTTTTGTGCTTAAAATCATATACCAATTAGGCTTTAAGTCTTGTATTGTTTTATGATTATATGTTGTTTTCAAAATTATTCCATTTGTTATGCATTATTTCAGCATATTCTTGTTTACTTGTTTTGTTATAATGTGATAACATATTGCTGTTTTTGCTCCATCCCATGATAGATTTTAGTACTGAATCTTCTACTTTGCCGTAATAAAGTGAGGCGAAACTTTTCCTGCAAACGTGCGAGGAAATAAGCTGATATTTTTTATAATATCCAAATACCTTTCTTTTACGTTTTCTGTCGAAAAGTTTTCCATAAATCTGGTTATCAATTTCACATATTTGGCAAATAGTTTTTATATGTATGTTGAAATCGGTTTTATTTATTTTTGGTGGAAGATTTCCGAAATTAGAATCAATTACTTTTTTTGCTTCTGGATGAATTGGGATAACTACGCGCGCGCCAGTTTTCTGAGTTTTAATTTTAAAAACTCCCTGAGACATATTCGACGTGTCCAGATTTAAAAAATCTCCTGCTCTTAGACCAGTAAATATTCCTATCAAGAAATTCTGCTTTGTAATATCCAGATCGTGATTATCTGAAAAATCGTGATCGATAATTTTTTGTATTTCAGATTCATTCAAATAAACCCCTTCGACATCATCATCTTTATCAAAGTATATTCTTTGTTTAAACGAATTACTTACTTCGATATTGTGCTCGAGTGCTCGATTGAGGAAAAATCGGAACCGGCCAACGTGTCTTTCGATCGTGGATGTCTGATAAAATTCGGTTTCCAGATAATCGGCAAATGATTTTAGGTCCGAAATTCTAATGTTTCTCAACTGCAGTCGCTCCGAAATTACTGATTCATACTCCGAAACTATAGAAATGAATTTCTTGTACTGGTTCTGGAGCGGAACACCCATTTTTTTCTTACTGGAAACATTCCAATCATCTGCAAAGTTTTCTAGCCAGCATAAACCGAAATCAACGAAATAAATAGTGTGATTTGGGTTTATTAGTTTTGATTCTTCTTTTGGGCGATTAAAACTGCTTTTAATAACACAGGAAAGCCAAATTTTATCAATCAATATTCCGTTGCAAAAATCTTTATTATAAGATCGCAAAATGTCTGTTTTCAATTGCTGAATAGAAATGTTTACTTCGGGATTGTCAATAACGCTTTGATTATCGTTATTCCATTCGTTTTCCGTCAACATAATGTTCAAACTACAGGATATGTCCAATTTACTAAAACGTATCCTTACAAGGAGTTTTTTAACCTCCTTTCTTCCTTGAAGTGAAAATGTTATATTCATGATTTTATTTATTTTGAGATAACTTGAAAAGAATTTCTGATTTGCTGATTATATTCTTCCCACATTGATGCAATATCAATTTTAAAATAACAGTCCTTTAAGGAACTAAGTACAATTGCAATCTTTTCTGGAATACCTCTTGTGCGTAAGTAGAAAATTTTATCCTTATTATCTGAATTAAAAAATGATTTAATTGTAATTTGTTTTATACCATTTACAAAATTATCAACTGTTTCCTCTACATCCATGATTTCATATTGAAATGGCAGCAAATACTCATATGTTGTTTTAGTTCTCCTTATTTTAACTTCATAAGGCGGTATTCCAATCGATCTGCGTATATAGGCTTCATCTAGTTCAGCTTTAATTTCTTTTGACTTTGATTCTAGTTTTTTAGTATCAAGAATTCCGGCATCTAGCTTTTTTCTAATTTGGATATTAATCCTAGTTGATTGCTTTAAAAGCTCCGTAATAACTTCATTCCATCGTCTTTTTCTAAGAGAACGTTTTGCTAAATGTAATTCATAGCCGTTTGTAGTTTTAAGTTTAATCCAAGTGCTTTCGCCAATAATCTTTTTATCTGGAACAAAATAGTTTTCAACGTCAAACATGTCCATGTGATCATCCCAAAACACACCCTGTTCTTCTGTCCAATCTTTGCTTACTTGATTTACATATTCAAAAAACATATCATTAAAGTCAAATTCTTTCATCGCTTCTTCGATAGTTGTATTTTGAAGTGTTTTTTTGGTATTTAACCAATACAAGCGTGAATATTGAGAATAAATTTTTAAAACTTGTTCGTCAGTAAGAGTTTTGTGATAAGTTTTCATGGTGTTTATTTTTTAATAGTAAAAGATTTTTTGTTTTTGCCTAATCGAATTATTAAATCAATATGATTGTCCCAAGTCCCATTTTTGCCTCCTTTTGTATAAACCATTTCTTGTTCTTTGTTAATGCTGATAATTACAAATTCTTCACAGCTGTAATCTTCATGAGAAACAATATGTCCAATCTTTAAGTATCCAAACTTGTCGAGATATAGATTGGTTTTTTTTATTCGATTTCCATTTTTGTCGATATACCTAGAGCATTCCCTTGTGTTGTCCGCCCAAAAATTCATTTTCGGTTTTAACTTTCCTTTTTCCATTGAAACAGGAATAAACTCCTTTCCAAAAGAAGTATAATAAGTGTTTCCTAAGATTATCTTTTTTGACATAACCTATTTTTTTTCAAGCTCAATTAATTCCTTCAAAACTCTCAGATTATTACCTCCTATAGATCCAGGAATAGTATTTGTGTTTCTAAAACTAATTAATCCGTGACTAATTGTTTTTTTATTGGCTAGTTTTAGCACTAGGTTTTGAAACATTTTGTCCAATCCCTTGTAAGCTTTTGTTTCTTCTATTTCTTTGTTTGATACTATAAATTCCATGATATTATTTTGTATTAGTTATTAAATTAATTAAGTCAATTCCTAGAGCCAACAGGATGGAGTTTATTTTATTCAAAGGGACTCCTTCGTGCGCTCCGTTTTCTACGCGGGAGATCAGCGTATGCAAATCTGAATTCCCACACATTAAAACCGATAAGTCTTTTTGCGTAAGTTTTTTGCTCTTTCGCTTTGACTTAATCAAACTCCCTATTTTAACAGCAATGTTTTCCTGTTCTAAACTCATAATTTTATCTTTTAAACATTTTAAACACTGACATATAACGCAATATTCCAGCAACCAACAAAAACGCAAACAAATCACTTTGAATCGATAGCCCCGTTTTACAATTCGGGTTGTTTTCACGCCCTGCTACTGAACACCAACAAGGCGAAAATTGTACGCAGTTAAATGGTGGTGGTGGTGGCTGATTCATGACGCTAGTTTTTTGTATATTTTTTACAATTTTCGATATATTTATCAGCTACTTTGTTTACGCTATCAACTTTTTTATCTGTAATAGCTTCCATAGGCAAATAATAAACTTTCAGTGCTCCTTGATTTGTAAATCCCTGCGGACCAAAAACTCTAACCATATAATAAGATTCTTCCTCGAAAGCAGGTCTGTATATAGATTCGTCTTTGTAATAATCACAACCAATAAATAAAATCATAATTGGTATAATAAACAGCTTTTTCATAATTTTTTTGATTAAATCGATTTTAGCAATTCGCTTTTTGTTTTAAATAATTCTTCTTTTCTGTATGAACCTAAAACACCTAAAACCTCATATCGTTCTGTTATTTCTATCCTGACATTAGAAGTCACCTTAAAAGGATTTTCTAATATGTGTTTTACAACTACTTCTACCCTTGAAATTTTAGACTGTTCTATTTTGTTGTTTATCATGAAAAATACATTCTCGTGCATATCATGTAATGTTACCGTTTCTATTTCCATTATATAAAAGATTTAAGTTCTGCCGGAGTGCAACTTTTGCCTCCGAATAAATATTCTTGAATAGTATCGTAAAAGAAATACAATACAAAAATTACTGATAATAAAATAAGTGTTGCCATGATATTAGTTTTTAGTTGAATCTTCTAGTTTGTGAATTATTTTTACTGGTTCCGAAGGATAAACTTCTTCGATTTTAAAGCAGATGGAACTGTATTGAGTTCGTAACTTGATCATTTCAGCTTTTAATTGGCGCTGTAAAGCTTCGTTTACACTTAAAGTGTGTAATGGGTCAGATTTAAAAAGAAGGTATCGTAAAATCGTTTCTGCTTCTTGCTCTGCAGTTAGTTTATCATTCGCAAATGAATTTACACATTTAACGAAATAGAGCAATAATTTTTTCATAGTTTGAATGTATTATGAACCCTAAAATTACAATCAGGATTACAATGATGTTATATTTATATTCGGCTTCATTTTCGTACTCAGGTTTTCTCTCTTCCATAACTACAGTTCGTTAGATAAAACAAATTGTTCCAGGTCATACACTTCCATTTGGTGAATCTCTCCGTTGCTCTCCGCTTTGATATTGGGAAAGGTTAGGAGTTCGATTTTGTACTCTGGTTTAGCTTTCTCTTTTATCATGTCCAACATAACAATAAACACCATAAAGGAGAATAAAAGCGTCATAAAAACGCATGATAATAAAGCGATTAAAAAATAAAGATCTTTTTTCATTTTGTTTAGTTTTAATGTTTTTGAATAAGCATTATTTCGTAAATGTCTAATTGTTCTTTTTCGCACACAGCAAAGCATTGACTCATTAGGTCATTTCTTAAATCTGCTTCCTCTGTAGTAAAAGCTTTGGATTTTGTTTCAAAGTTAACAAAGTCATTAAAATCATCATCGGGATGAAAAATACACTCGTCAGAGATTAAGTCTTTAGCGAATTGTTTAACGTGTTCGATTGTTTTTATTTCTTGTATCATAACTTTTAATTTAAGGTTGTTTCTTCGTATGAAAGAACGACAAAATCAAAAGCAGAATACCGTCCCTCGTTAATAAGTTGATTTAAAGTTTCTTCATCTAACCCATGCAAAAACAACTTATTATCCTCATCTTCTTTTACATCGTGTAATTCTTTTACTATGTAGTTTTTAAAGTTTTCGTTTGTATCTTTCCAATAACCAGAAATAAGGAAATACTTTGATTTTTTAGGCATATTCCACATTGAAGCGGTTAAGTCAATACTCTCGTTTATTTCTTGTTTAATTCGTTCACTATCTAAAACCTCGTTTAGTAAGTTTTGTGCTTCTTCATCCGTACATTCATAATCATTTTTAACATCGTGAATACTCCAAAGGTTTTCAACAAAATAACCGTTATCTTTTAAAAATTGTTTTGCTGATTCTATAGTTAAATTTTTCATTTTTAGTTTTGTTGAATGGTTAAATTAATATTTCCTAAATAAGCTATTAAGTCCGAAGCACATAAAAAGTGAGTTTCGTACAATCCGAAATTAAGAGTATAAAACCCTCTGTTGGTTGTTAGTTTCATGGCTGTTTAATAAAATGGTAAATAGTTTATTTTTTCTCTTGATTTGTTTAGCTTGTTAGGATCGTATTTTCGAACAAAATCCGAACAAGTTCTAAACAGTCCGTCTCCCAATTGTATTACAATATCCTGTTGATATACAGTTCCTAAACACCCCATACAAATATTGTTTTGAATACCTGTATAAATTACCTCGCCTACAATATTTTGTATTTTGTTTTCAATTCCGGTTAATTCAGGATACGAACAAACAATATATAGTTCTTCTTCTGTGTGATCTAACGGAGTAAATCCGGAACCATCCCAAACAACAATTTTGTCGCCCGCTTTTATCTCTGAATTAATATGTTTTTTTAATGTGAAAGTTTGCTTTTTCATGACTATTTACGTTTTTTGCTCTTCTTTAAATGAGTATTTTGCTTTCTGTTTTTGCCCGTGTTAGGTAGGTTTTCAAGCAATTCTCTTTGTATTGGATTTGCTGTATTTTTTCGATTTTTTATTGTTGCTGTTGTTCCAATTGATTTGCCATCATAATAATAGCCGAAATAATACTTTCCTGTTTCTTTTGCTTGCATGATTATGATTTTACGGGTTGAACAAAATCCTCAAATGTCCTAGCGGTTAGACTACCTATTCTTTTTCGTGTTTTAGGAGAGTAAATGTGAAACATTTCGCGAACTTGTTCCGCATAAATTTCGTCGTTCTCCATCATTAAAACCTTTTCCAATAAAGAAAAAGGTTTTGCTACTGTGTATTTTTTCATGATTTGTTTTTATTAAGGGTGTAATTTGCAAACATAATTAGACAACAAATTCTTTTGATAATCGTTTAAATCGTAATCTCTGCCGATGCTATCCGCATAATCATTTATATTTTGTCTTATTTCGGGTAAATCTCCTCTAAATTGAACTTTAACATATTCAGCATGTGAACGAGTTTTGTCTTTTGCTATTTTATAATTTGTCATGACTATTAGAAATTAGATTTTGTACTATCATTTAAAAACTCAAATCCAGTTAGTTTTTCCATTTCTTTAATTGCTTTTTTCGCTTCTGATTTCCATCTTTTAGTAATACCCAAACTACCTAACAAAACAGTAAACTCACCTTTACCTTTTGCGTTTATAAGCTCTGTATATTCTAATTCTGAAATTCTAAGATAATTAATTGCATTTTCTTTGTTTTTATGTAGCCAATAATACCCATTTTCAACTGCATACATTGGAGCACCATTGTAGTCGGAAAGATGTAAATCAACAAACATCTTAAATTCGGGCGCTGATTTTAAGATTTCTTCATGAATACACCCACAAGAAATACAATTTCTGTCTGATCTACTTTTGCTTACATATAACTCTCCTGTTATTGAAAAATCTTGATGACCATTTTTACATTCATCATTTAAACGAATATTTATTACTAAATTTTCACCGTTTTCTCTAACGATAGTTTTTGTATATTTTAAATTGTTTGATTGGTTTTTTGTTAAAGTTTCCATGATGTTATGTATTATAAGTAAATATTAGTTTTTTAGTCTTCCATTAAGGCGTTATATTCTGCATCCGCTGGAATATCTCCCAGCTCAACTTTTGCAATATGCTTTGCAGCTTCAAACGTGTATCCCTCGTTAATTAGGTATTCTACACGATTATAAAATAGTTCGTCGTGATCGATGCGTTTTTGTAGTTGGTGCAGATCATACGCAAAATATGAAATTGCGCTAAAACTGATTATTAAAAATAAGTTCCAAAGGGTAAAATGTTTTTTCATGATTTTATAACTTCTAAGTGAATTGAATCGGCTTCTAAGGCTTCTATATCTGAGAGAGGAGAAAAATATTCTTTCTCATATCTACAGTTTTTAGGTTTTTCGTGTAATTGGTATTTCTTCACGCCTCTGTAGCCTGTAACCTCTTGACTGACCGTGTAGATTTCGCCACATTTAACCTTTAAATTATCAGGAACTTTTATAATCCCTG